>JGI24695J34938_10001495_pt1 | contig 19726 bp, 20 predicted proteins | sample TergutCo191P3_FD_34938 | JGI IMG/M metagenome (IMG submission 34938)
ATTGAAAGTTATGAAAAAGGAGAAACGCCTAATCCCTGCATTGAATGTAATCGTTATTTGAAATTCTCGCTGTTGCTGCGCAGGGCGTTAGAGCTGGAAGCGCAAAAGCTAGTTACGGGACATTACGCCCGGATAGAAAAATCAGGCGACAGGTGGCTCTTAAAAAAAGGAATAGATCATAATAAAGATCAAAGTTATGTACTATACATGATGAACCAAAAAACGCTTTCACAAACGGTTTTTCCTTTGGGAAAAATGACCAAGAAAGAGGTAAGGGAACTTGCCGCCGCCAAAGGGATTTCTAACGCGGATAAAGAAGAAAGCCAGGACATCTGTTTTGTAGAAAACGGCGATTATACAGACTTTATTAAAAACTATACAGGAAAATCTTATCCGGACGGAGATATAACAGATACCGAGGGAAAAGTAATTGGACGCCACAAGGGGCTGATTTGTTATACTATAGGTCAGCGCAGGGGCACAGGTGTAGCCTGTAATTATCCTGTCTATGTGGCCGCGAAAAACATCGCGAATAATACGCTGGTGGTAGGAGACGAATCATCTCTTTATACATCATCCCTTACTGCCCAAAAAATAAATTTGATCGCGTGCGAAAACCTTTATCAGCCGCTGCGTCTAATGGTAAGAACCCGTTATCAGCAAAAGGAGCAATGGGCGCTGGTACAACAGCTTGATCAGGACAGCGTCCGCATAGATTTTGAAGAACCGCAGCGGGCGGTTACGCCAGGCCAGGCAGCCGTGTTTTTTGACGGCGACACTGTTGTAGGCGGCGGCACTATTATTTGAAACGCGCGGCCAGTGTCCAAAGCGATAAAGCAATGATTAATAAAACTTTTATGCGGCGTCTTCGGGGTACTGGTTTTGCGTTTGTTTTATGTTTGGCAGAATCTCAAAAAACATTTCGATTAGCTCCGGATCAAACTTTGTGCCGCTGAGTTTTCTGATCTCCTCTAAAACATCGTTTTCGGTCCAGGGTTCTTTGTAAACGCGTTTTGATCCGAGCGCGTCGTAAACATCGGCGATCGCGACAATTCTTCCGCCTAAAGGAATTTCCTCGCCTTTTTTCCCAATAGGTTTGCCGTTTTCGTCCGCCCTTTCGACTTTTCCTGTAAACGGATTTACCCAGCCAGGGTAACCCGAACCATCCCAGTTTTCATGATGGGTGAGGGCTATATCCTTGGAAAGCAGGTCTATAGGAGAGCTTGTGTCTAAAAATAGGCTCGCTCCGTATACGGTATGATTCTGCATTATGCTGTATTCCTCGGGGGTAAAACGGGCGGGTTTTTTTAAGATTGTATCAGAAATCGCGACCTTGCCGACATCATGCAGCATTGAGCTGATTTTCAGCGTATCCCTGAATTTTTCTTTTTCTTCCAGCGGGATTTTATGATGATAAGCCCAGCGATCGTAAATATCCACAGCGTATCCTGATACCCTGTTTACATGAGTTCCTGTTTCCTTTGGATCGCGCAGCTCTGACATTTTTATCATTCTGAGAATCATCGCTCTTGTTATATACGCCCTTTGCAGAACGATGCTCGCGTTATTCGCGAAATGGGTCAGAATTAATTCATCCTCAGATGTAAAAGGTATTATGTTATCGGATTCATCCCTTGAATTTAAAACCTGAATAACGCCTAAAAGCCTGTTATCGGATGAAACCAATGGAATGGTTAAACTTGATACGGATTTATACCCTGTGATCATGTCAAAGGTAGAGTAAAATTTATAAGGATTTTCCTCGGGGATATTGTACATGTCCGGGATATTTATCAATGTTTTTTTAAGCGCTGAATAACCTGAGATCGATTTTTCGTTGATCAACACGGAAAAAATCGTATAGATCATTTTATGCCCTTGCGGAAGGTTTTTTTGTATTGTGTCATTTTGTGAATATTTTATCGCGAGTTTTTCCGTTCCTTCCTCGCCTGTTTCTGTCGGGACTGTTATATAAATTGAGCCGGCGTCCGCGCGCACGACTTTTCGAGCCTCAAAAAGAATTTTCTCAAGCAGTAAATCGTAGTCCTGAATCTGGTTTAATTCCGAATCAAGCCGCAGAATATTTTTGACACTTACTTCATCGTTCATAGCTTCCCCTGTGTAGATTCCACCCGTTTGGACAGAACCCCCTTGCTTTTATCATCGATCATTAATACCGTATTGTAAAGAGGAAAAAAATACAATGGGAGTTATTAAAACAGCGCTGGAAATCGCTTTGGAAAAAACAGAAAACGTAAAAAGCGATAAATCAAGCATTGATCAATTTGAAGCGAAAAGGCAGGGTAAAAAACTCGCGAACGCTTTTCTCACAGGGGAGATAAATCTTCAGGACGAAATTAAAAAAACGCCCCTGGGCGAAAAAGACAGCCTTAAACAGGGAATTTATGATGTGTTAATCACGCAAATAACTTTACCTGTAAATGATGATGATGACAAAAAACTTGAGGCAATCGGAAAGGGATTTTCATTTATTTTAGATTCTAAGAAAAATGATTTATCGTCAATATTTAAACAGCTCGCGCGGATTTACAGCCAGTATAAGGAAGAATCCTCTCATTATGATCAGGCGATTAGGCAGCAGTACGCTTCCAAGCTGCGCAAAAAAGAAGAAGAAGTCTCAAGAAGACTGGGAAGAGAAGTGCGAATCGACCCAATGCAGGATCCGGAATTTATAGCGTTTTATAATCAGCATATAAACACCTTAAAATCTAATTACGAAGGCGTAATCGATCAGTTTAAGGAAGAAATAAAAAAAATGTTCGCTGGCGTTAAATAGCTCTGGTGCCGCCGGTGCGCAGTCCAGCCTCGTAAAGTTTTCCGCAGGCTATAAACATCGGGAGCTTTGTGCCCGCTAAAACAATGTCCGATTCTTCCGCCATTTCGATCATATCGCGACCGGGGGATTTTCCCCGCACAAATATTATCGCGTGAATGTCCAGAAGCTCAGCGGTTCTTATTACCTGAGGGTTTACAAGCCCTGTTAACAGCAGTACCTTATCTTTGACAAACGCCATTACATCGCTCATCAGATCCGCTCCGCAAGCGGAGGCGATTTCCTGCCCCGCGCTTTTCTCCCCGCAAAAAAATTGACCTTCCAGCAACGCGACAGCTTCCGATACGTTCATTTATATCCCCCAAATATTTATATCAAATAATGTCTTTACAATAATCCATTATTATACTATTTTATATGTATTGTAAAGCCCAAACGGAGGATAATATGGCCGAGCATATATTGCATAAAAAAGATACCAAGAAAGCCCCCCAAAAAACATTAAAAGAAAAACGCGAGCAGAAAAAAGCTAAGAAGAAAGGCAAGGAATAGTAATTACAAAGCTTGTTTCCCTGTCCTTTTCCGATTGGACAGCGATTGTCCACCCGTGGTAATCAACTACCCATTTCACGACCGCGAGTCCTAAACCCATACCCTGTTCCCGGCGCGATGAGCTGCCGCGGTAAAACATTTCAAACACATACGGAATATCTTCCTTTTCTATTCCGGGGCCATTGTCCGCGACCGTCAGTTTTATCGCCTTATCAGTCATTTTCGCGTCCAGCCTTATTACAGAGCCTTGCTGAGTATAGCGGATACTGTTATTAATAAGATTTTCTAAGACGCGCAAAACAAGCCTCTCGTCCATTGGAACTAAAATATTTTCCGGTATGTTGATGTTATAAATTAACTCGTGCTGTAATAACTCCGCGTCCATACTTAAAATTTTCGCGTGATTTTTTAAGAAGGGATAAAGATCGATCTTTTGAAGCTGCTTGCGCCATTCGCCTGTTTCCATCCGCACGTAATTTATTAGATCATTTATCATGCCTTCCAGCTGATCCGCTTTAGTCGTTATTATTTCCGCCGCGCTTTTTCTTGAGACAGGGTCTTCCGCGACTCCGTCCGCGATCGCTTCGGCGTAGCCCTTAATCAGCGCGAGCGGAGTTTTTAAATCGTGAGTGATCCCCATGATAAAGCGCGACCTTTTTAATTCCTCTTCTTTTAGGGCGTTGCGCATTTTATTAAGCGAGTTTGTAAGCGAAGTTATTTCATTGCTGCCTTTAATTTTTAATGGAAGATCAAGCTCTCCTTCCGAGATGCGCCTTGTCGCGTCCTCAAGCACCTGAACTGAATTGGTTATTGTCCTGGTAATTATTATTGACATGCAAATAGCGAATAACGCGAGCATTATAATCAGTATCAGAATAAAAGCTATAGGAATAAAAAAAGGTCTCATTCTCTGAATAATCTGGCGCGGTTCAATTTTATTTAAAATTAATACAGTGTTATTTTCCATGTTACGCGAAGCCAGCGTGTATTCAATGCGGTTATCGCCGCTTTCCTCCTGCTTCCGCGAGCCTATCAATGAAAGCACTTTATCTTCCGAAGAAAAATTCCCTTGAGTGAATTCCGGTATAGTCGAGTATAAAACAAGATAGTCGTCACGGAAAACCGCGGTCCGAGTATTTCTTGACCATCGACCCGCCATTCGCGTAACGGCTTCCCATTCCTGAACGCTGATTAACTCATTTGATGAAAGCGCTATTTCCTCATAAGACGGCAGTTCTATTATATCTTCCGCGGCTATAAACTGCCTGTGTATAACGTTTATCAATATCATTAACAGAGGCGCCAGCACAATGCCCGCGACAAGGAACCCAGCCTGCGTTCTTATTTTCATTTTTTTTCCGTAAATGTGTCTTTTCGCGCTGAATCCGGCAGGTTAAAACGGTATCCCATTCCGTGAACTGTTTCTATATATGAAGGAAGCGCGGGATCGTCTTCGATTTTTTTTCTTAAGCGCTGGATGTAAACCGCTACCGTTGTCAGATCGCCGTAATTATTTTTCCAGACAACCGAGTATATTTTTTCCACGCTTAATGGTTTTCCCGGATTTTCCGTTAAAATTGAAAGGCATCCGTATTCTTTCGCCGATAAATGAATTCTCTCTCCGTTTTTTTTTAATATGCACGAATCATAATCCAGAACAAAGGGACCGAACTTAAACAGATTTTCCTTATCTTTATCGCTTAAATTCCTGAAACGGCGGAATAACGCTCTTACCCTCGCGACAAGAACTTTAGGCGAGAACGGCTTTGTGATAAATTCATCCGCGCCGATTCCAAGACCGCTGATCTGATCCTCATCGCTGTTGCGCGCCGAGACAATCAAAACGGGAGTGTCGCGCGACTTTCTGAATTTTTGTAGAAATTCAAAACCGTCCATTCCGGGGAGATTAATATCAAGAATAATAAGCTCGGGTTTCCAATCATCGATTATTGTAAATCCTTCTTCCGCGCTTTCAGCGGCGCGGACATCGAAGCCTTCCTTGTTTAAATAAAGAGCGACAAGGTCGGCTAATTCTTTTATGTCTTCTATTATTAAAATATTTCCCTGCATTTTTCCGTTAGTATATTTTGTAATTTTTTTTTTCTCAACAAATAAAAAGAAATATAACAAAAAATTATTTTATGTTTAATTTCTGTAAATGGTATATCAATTTTTTATCCTTTAGTTTATTATAAGAAATATATAATGAAATATATAAGGTGTTTCCGGCTGCGCGCGTAAAGGGCGTGTTACCTTAATCTGTCTTATGTTGTTTCTACATCAAACGGAGGTAGTTCCAGTAAAATGAAAAAATTCGCATCCCCATTCTTGTGCTTTTTTTTTATCGCGTTTATCAGCGCCTGTTCAAATAACGGCGCGACGACCGCGACATATGAGTTTACAAATATCAGGCGCGGAACAATTGAGCGCACTGTCTCGTCAAGCGGGACAATAAATCCTGTCGCTACAGTAAGGGTTCTGCCGCAGATGAACGGCAAGGTAGAAGCTGTATATGTTGATTATAACGATAATGTAACAAGGGGGCAGATACTCGCGCGCTTAAATACCGATGTGCTTATGCTTCAGCGCGATCAGCAAAGAGCGACTGTTCAAAGCGCGCGCGCCAACTATGAGCTGCAGCTTATGAACTTTCAGACACAGGAAGCTCTCTCGGAAAGGAACTTGATTTCTGATTATGAACTGAGGCAGTCAAGAACACAGCTTGATAATTCCGCCGCTAGTCTCGCGACAGCCGAAGCGAACCTTAATACAACAGAAACTGAAATTAATCAATACGCGTATATAACATCTCCAATAACAGGCATTGTTCTTGATCGTAACATTAATGTAGGGGACACGGTTATCGGCAGCTCAAGCAATAACGCCGCTAACATGTTCACCATCGCGGAAAATTTGCGCGATATGCAGATTGAGGCGACCGTTGGCGAGCTTGATATTTCTTCCATACACAGAGGGCAGGATGTCCGTTTTACCCTGGAAAGCCTTCCGGGGCGCAGATTCATGGGCGTTGTCGAAAACGTGCGCATGGTTCCTGTTACCTCAGGCGGTATGGTGTCTTACACTGTGCTGATCAGCGTGCAAAATCAGGACGGCTCGCTTATGCCGGGAATGACATGCGCTGTGGATTTTATCGTTGAAAGAAGCGAGAATATATTATTAATAGCGAACGCGGCCTTGCGCTACCAGCCGACTATTCTAACAGCGGAACAAATTTCCGAAATGGTGTTTAACGCGAGCCTCGCAAACATGAACGAAGAGCAAAGAGACGCCGCGACCGCCGCGAGAGCGCAGGCGCAGCAGCAAAGCCAGAACAGAAACCAGCAAAGCCAGGGGGGACTCGCGTCTTTAATGGGCGGCGCCAGAATGGCGATGCCGATGGGAGGAGGCACATCAACGAGACAGACAACCAGCCGCAACGCTGTTGTTATGCGCAACTTATGGCTTGTAAACGCCGAAGGGCGCCTTGAAGTGATTCAGGTGCGCACGGGAATAAGCGATCTTTCATTTACCGAATTAATTCTTCCCGATAATTACGATGATATGCAGGTTATCTTGAGGGAGAGGATATAATGCCTGTCATTGAAATGCGAAAAATAAAGCGCGAATACCGCATGGAAACAAAAAAAGGCAAAGCCAGAAAAAAAGCGGAGGCTATTATTGTGCGGGCGCTTCGAGGCGTTGATTTTCTCGCGGATGAAGGCGAATTTATTTCTGTTATGGGTCCGTCTGGTTCAGGCAAATCAACTTTAATGAACATACTGGGCTGCCTTGATAAACCAACAAGCGGCACCTATAAGCTTGACGGCATCGAAACATCAACATCCAATTCAAATACATTCGCTTTTATCAGAAACCGGAAAATAGGCTTTGTGTTTCAGTCATTTAATCTGCTCGCGCGCACATCGGCGCTTGAAAACGTGGAGCTTCCGCTTTTTTACAGGCAGAAAAGCAAGGATGATAAAAACCAGCCGCATGTCAGCCGCAAGGAAAGAGCGATACAGGCGTTAAAAGATGTCGGGCTTGATGAACGCATGGATCATTATCCTTCGCAGTTATCAGGCGGACAGCAGCAGCGCGTGGCGATCGCGCGGGCGATGGTAAACGATCCGGCTTTTCTTCTTGCCGATGAGCCGACGGGAAATCTTGACACGGGAATGACTTTAGAAATTATGGGTCTTTTCCAGCAGCTAAATGACAGGGGAAAAACAATAGTGATGGTTACGCATGAGCCTGAACTTGCGGCGTATACCAAAAGAATAATTACTTTAAGGGACGGAATGCTTGTCTCCGATGAAAGTGTCGCGGATAGAAGAAACGCGTCTGAAGATTTAGCCAGATGGAAAAAAGATCATGTTCTTATCGCGGAGGACAGCGAATGAATATTTTTCAGCTTTTGCAGACATGTCTTAGATCAATTTTCCGCAACAGGATGCGAAGCCTTTTAACATCGTTAGGTGTCATAATCGGCGTTGGCTCTGTTATTATAATGGTCGCGATCGGAGAGGGATCGCAAAAGTTAATCGAGGACAATCTTACGGCGATGGGGACAAACCTTCTTCAGATAACGCCGCGGCGTCAGGTAAACCGCAGCGGAACAATGACAATGACGCGGGTTGCCTCTTTTACAAAAAGGGATATTGAGAAACTCCGCAATGAGTCCAATTTCGCCGCGGCGATTTCCGGGGTGGTTCAAGGCAGTTCAAATGTTGTTGGCAGCCTTGGAAACGCGCAGATTTCTGTTCAGGGGGTAGAGCCTGATTTTTTTATCGCGCGAAGCTGGAGTATCGCCGAAGGTTATTTCTTTGACGATGAGGATTTGGATTTACGGAACAGGGTCGCTGTTATAGGAAATTCCTCAGCCGAAAGCTTATTCGGAACTCCGCAGGCGGCGATCGGACAGCAGATAAGAATCGGAACCAATTATTTTCAAGTTATCGGCGTTTTGCAGAGCAAAGGCGCGGGTTTCGGCGGCAATCAGGACGATATTGTTTATCTTCCGCTTGATACAGCGATGACGCGGATTAGCAATATGCGCACCATTCAACAGATTGTAATTACCGTGATCAGCAAGGAGTACATGAACGCCGCTGTGCAGGAGACAGAGCAGATACTGCGCGAGGCGCGGGGCATTCAACAGGGAGCGGATTCCGATTTCAGCATTATGAATCAGGCTGATATGATCGATATGGCTTCCGCAACAATCGGGACATTAACAACGCTGTTAGCCGCGATCGCCGGCGTTTCGCTTCTTGTAGGAGGCATCGGTATAATGAACATAATGCTTGTGTCCGTCACGGAGCGCACGCGCGAAATCGGCATAAGAATGGCAATCGGCGGCAGGAAACGGGACATTCTTTTTCAGTTTTTAACAGAGTCAGTGATATTAAGCGTAATGGGAGGGCTTATCGGGATCGGCTTCGCGTTTCTCGCGTGCAGGCTGATGTCGATGCTTGGAATACCCGCCGCGATTAATCCTGTTATCGTTTTAATTTCGACATTATTCGCCGCCTCTGTCGGCATTATTTTCGGGTATTATCCCGCGCTAAAGGCGGCGAAACTATACCCGATTGACGCGCTAAGATACGAATAGCGTATAACGATTTTTCGCGTTTATTGTTTTTATAAGGATGTATTATAATGAAAAAAATGTTTCTTCTATTGACATTAGTTATTTCGGTTAACATTGCAGCTAACGCGCAGACGGTTATTAATCTTGAGGCGGCGCGTCTTTTAGCGATTACAAATTCGCATAGCTTAGCGCAGGCGGATGTTTCAATACAAAGAGCTCTTTTAAGCGAAAGAAGCCACTTTTATTCATTGTTTCCGTCTATTTCGTCAAGATATAGCGCTTCCATTGATTATTTAGGCGTTAATCAGGATGGAAACCCTAAATTCTTAAATCCCGCGGATACATTCAGAGCAGGAGTAAGCCTTAGTCTAAGTTATTCTCTGCAATTAGGCGGAGGGGATTTTATTCAAAGAACGATAAATCAAATCAGCTCGGAAAGCGCGAGAGTCGCGGCTCTTAAAGAATATTTTTCCGTTCTGGATTCCGTTGACAGGGCGTACTACGCTGTTTTAAAATCAATCGCGGATTTGCAGTCAGCCGAATCATCGCTGGAAGCCTCTAACAGGACATTGACAGTCGCGCAGGTGCGTCACAGCAACGGCATGATGAATCAGATTGATTTTCTTAGCGCGCAGGCGGACAAGGAAACAACCGAAAACTCGCGTAACAGACTACAGCGGGAACTTTCGCTTAACGTTATATATTTAAAGGATTTAATCGGCGTTCAGGAAGATTTGGTTTTAGAACCCGTGGATTTTGATAAATATGATGAAGCGCTGCGCCGTCTTGCCGTAATTTCCAATGAAGAAGCGGATTCGCTTTTTACGGAATTATGGAGTATTATGACTTCCAATAATCCGGATCTAAGAAGGGCCGCTTTAAGCAACCAAAGCGCGGAACTGACGTATACAAACAATGTAAGAAGCCGGTACGCGCCATCGTTAAGCGTCAGTTTAGGTTTTGGAGACATATTAAGCTACTCCTCAGCTGACGGTTTCAGCGGTCCCAGCAGGTATTCAGGAAGCATTTCTATCGGAGGCACAATACCTATAGAAGTATGGAAAGAGACAAACTGGCTGGAAAGCCAGAGGATAACGCGCGACAATACGCTGGATTCGTACGCGTCAACGCTAAGAACATCCCAAAACAATCTTTTAAGCGTTTTATACGGAATCTTAAATCAGGCAAGCTCTGTTTTATCATCCCGGCGTTCTCTTGAAATTGAGGAAAACAGATATGCCGGCACAATGGAACGTTATATGCTATCTCAAAGCTCGGTAAGCGATTTGGGCAACGCCGCGAGGTCGCTTATGAACAGCCAGAATAACCTAAACTCGGCTAATTATAGTTTTTTACAGAGCCTTTCAACGCTGCGTTCCTACTGCGCGCTGGATGACGAGCAGCGGCTGATCCAAGCGCTTTTAGGAAAGTAATGAAATTTCGCGGCTTGACAGGTAAAAGATTATCACACGAACCAAACGAACGACTCGAACCTGTGTTTAGATAGTTCATCTTAAATTCTTTATAATCCCTGATGGTTATCGGATATTTTAAGATATTAAAAGAAAACATCTAATTATTAGTTCGTAGTGTTTGTGTGGTTTGTTGTAAAAATAAATATTTTAATATTATTGTTTTTTTTTAATTTTTACCGGCGATTTCCTTTAGACGCTTAATAATATCAATATGCTGCGTGCAGGTTTCTTCGCACTTGCCGCATTCGGTGCAGGCGGCGGCGTCTTCTTTTTTCAGGCTCCAGTGCCATTTGAGTCTGTCGCCGATTGGATCTTTGGAATCCTTGCTTAAAATTTTTTGATTATACGCGTCCATTAACTCAGGAATCGGAACGCCGGCTGGGCAGCCGCCGCAGTACGCGCAGCCTGTGCAGATACCCTCAAATGAAGCCCCGGCTTTCTTTTTAGTTTCTTCAAGCTCGGCTTTTGTTCTGGGTTTATAACCTTCCATCGCGGCGAGGGCTTCATTTAAATGCTCCATTGTGTCAAAACCGACAAGGGTGTTTGTAATCTCGCTGTGATCCCATAAAACGCGCAAAGCCGCGGCCGCTACGCTTTCACCGTCTCTTTGGATAAATTTAAACAGCTCAGGATGCTCGGGGATAACGCCTCCTCCCAGAGGATTCATAACAACAGCGCCTAATGATTTTTCTTTTATCGCGTCAAACGCTTCCTGCCTTGTCGGGAAATTATACGCGGAATAGCCAAAAAGGACGCCTTCGAATACTCCTTCCATTAATAATTCTTTTATCTCATTTTTAATCAAATGGCTGGATACGCAGATGTGCTTGATTAATTTTTCTTCTTTTAATTTCCTGAATGTATTTAGTATTCCGTCCTGTTTTCTTTTTTCCCAGCCTGCGAGACTTGTTATGCACCAGATATGATAAAAATCTATAGAATCTACATTAAGGCGCTTTAGCTGCGCTTCGATTTCTTTTCGTATCGCGCCTTCTTCGCTCGCGAATGTTTTTGTAGCGCAATAATAGGGGAGCTTTTGCTTTCTCATTTCCTCAAAGGCTTTGCCAAATACAATTTCGCTTTTAATCTCAAAATAACCCGGGGCTGTATCAAAATAATTTATCCCGCCTTTCGCCGCCGCGATCATTAAGGCGATACATTCATCGTGATTATCAATGTTTTTAAAACGCATCCCGCCAAATCCGAGAAGCGAAACCTTTTTTCCGGTTTTTCCGTAATCTCTGTAAATCATATTTTTCTCCTCGGATTAATTATAACAAATTACTATAAAATCGAAAAGTAATTTTTTAACGCGTTCAGGCGGTTACCTTTTTATATTTTCCTTGTGTATACCCACGCGTTTCTTTTCTTCCCGATTCGATTAACTGCTTTCATTTTCGTTAAAACGTAAAGCGCCTTTCTCGCGGTCTGTGTTTTTATTTTTGATTTATCCGAAAGGGATTTTACTGTAAATTCCTCGTTTTTTTTAAACGGGATAAATCTCAGGTAATCTTTTAGTTTCGCCAGTTTTACGCTCTCGAGCCACGCGGACAACTCTTTATCCTGAACGCTTACGCCTTTTCTTCTCCGCGCGCCTTTACCGTCTTTTACTCGTTTTTCGGTTATTTCAACAAGGGCGATTTCTATTGTTACGCCTTTTATCAGCGGAAGCAGCGGCGCGTGAAGGAGAGCGTCAAAAATATCCCAATATGAGCCGCGGGAAGGGCTTTTTCGTTTATAAAGGAATTTTCCGTTTGTATCATAAACTTCAATTATTTTTACCAGAGCGATAGGATGGATAACGCGCGTTTTCCCTAAGGACGCGAACTCTTCCAGTTTTTTTACCAAAGGCTTAAAACTCCCTGTTTGAACCTCGATGTATTCCCCGTCTTCGCGGATACCATCCGCCACAAATTCGCCGACTTCGACCTCGCTCTTCCCGCCGTTCCCTGTATATTGAAACTTTAATGTTCTGTGCAGTGAGCTTTCGTTTTTTGTTCCAATGGATTTTCTGTAGCGCTTAGCCGACGCCAAAAGTGACTTTTTTTCATTTTTTTTGTTATTTCGAGTATTCAAGCAATTCCTCGGCGCTTAATAAATCCAGCAGATGATAAGTATTTGTCTGGCCTCTCAACTCATTTGTCTTTATTCCCGTAACTTTAAAGGCAATCATCCTGTTTGTCGGCAGAGGAAGCGGGAGAACATTACCATTGATGTCCACTAAGGTGTTAAAAGGCAGGCGGCCGGGCACTTCCTGAACGTCGCCTTCGGGGAAAACAATATAATATTCGTATAATTGCATGCCAAATAATAACCCATCGATTAAATATCGGCAATGAATCTTTACTACTACATAAATGTATAGCTAAAAACAGAAAATATTTTAAAATAATTTTGAAATATTATAGATAGTGCTTGACCACATTAAAAAAATTTCTAAAATGTAAATTTAATGGGGATAAGTGGGATTAAGTAGGAAAAAGTGGGATGGAAATACTAACAGGCAAATTTAATGTTACATTAGATGAAAAAGGCAGAATCAGCCTGCCGGCTCCTCTTCGCAGAATATTAGATGACTCTAAACTTACGCTTACTCAATGCGATTATGATTCCTGCCTTTGGCTCTTCCCCACAAACGTTTACATGGAATTATTAAAACAATACAGCGCGAATACCAATCTTTTATCGAAAAAAGACCGCGATTTCAGGAGGAGAATCTATAATTCTCATTCAATCGAAATAGATAAAGCGGGCAGAATCCCAATAGTTCAGGATTACAGGGAGTTCGCGGGTCTTACCAAGGACTGCATCGTTCTCGCTCAGGGCGATTATATCGAGGTTTGGGACGAAGAACGTTATAATAAATGCCTTTCCGATACCAAAGACGACTTTTTTACAGCATCGGAGGAACTTGGCACTAAATTAAAATCTAACGCGGGAGCGAAAACTGAATGACAAAATATGCCCACACCCCCGTGTTGCTGGATGATGTACTGACTCTTTTAGGACCGCGCGGCAAAGATGAGCTTTTTATTGACGCGAATACAGGAGAAGGCGGACACAGTTACGCGATTTTGTCTGAGTATCCTGATGTCAGGCTGATCGCGATAGACGCGGATTCAGATATTATTTCGGTGGCGAAAGAACGCCTTGCTTCATTTAAAGAGCGCGTTTATTTTTATTCAGGATGGTCGCATGATTTTTTCGCCGATTATCCGTCGCAGTTTAAGAGACCTGATACAATTTTATTTGATTTAGGCGTCAGTTTTTACCATTATAAAAAAAGCGGCAAAGGTTTTTCCTTTGAAAAAGACGAATACCTTGATATGCGCATTGATAATTCCAAAGGGCTTACCGCGGCGGATCTTCTGGCGCGTCTTCCTGAAAAAGAACTCGCTGATTTAATTTATAACAACGCTCAGGAGAAATATTCACGCCGCATCGCTTCGTTAATTGTTAATGAAAGACAAAAATCGCCGATTACGACAACATCGGCTCTTTCGGATATTGTTATAAACGCTGTTCCTGCTTCGTACAGGCATGGCCAGATTCATCCGGCGACAAGAACTTTTCAGGCTTTGCGAATCGCTGTCAATGGCGAATTATCACAGCTTCCATCACTCCTTGAGGCGGCGCTGCGTGTCCTTGAGCCGGGGGGACGGCTCGGGGTTATCAGTTTTCATTCATTGGAAGATAAAATTGTAAAAAATTTTTTCAGAATGATGAATAAAAACTGTACATGCCCGCAAAACGCGCCCGTGTGTGTCTGTTCCGGAAGGCGTTCTGTTAATTTACTAACTAAAAAAGGAATAACGCCGAAAATTGAAGAGATTGAGAAGAATCCGCCTTCCAGAAGCGCGAGATTGCGCGCGGTGGAAAAAGTTCTGGACGGAGATGACAATGATTAGACGATTGCTGCCGCTTTATTTTTTTGTTTTCACAATTCCGCTTATGGCGGGAGTTATGGTTTGGCAGTCTAACAGGTATCTCAATCTTGAAAAAGAACTTTCCCGCCTTGAACAGACTCAAAAAGAATGGACAGAAAGCAACAAAAGACTGATAGCGGTCATCGCGGAGTTTTCATCTCCGCGAAGAATTGAAGAAATAGCGCGTAATGAGTATGACCTCAAAAAGATACAGCCTGAGTATTCTCTTCAGGTACGAATAACGGGGGGATCGGAGCGTGGTTACTGAGCTTTTTGACGCTAAAGAACTGTCGCGATCTCTTGACGCGAGACTTATTTCCTATTCTCAGAACAGCATTATATCCTCAGTATCGATAGATTCCCGCGCGGTAAAAGAAGGCGGCATCTTTTTCGCTCTTAGCGGCTCCGTTACAGACGGACACTGTTATGTGAACGCGGCTTTTTCGTCAGGCGCGAGAGCCGCCGTTGTGGAAGCTTCCAAACTTGAAAGTTTTAAGCTTTCGGATATGGCGAAGGAAGCCGGCAGGGATTTAATTGTTGTTGAGAATACTCTTAAAAGCCTTCAGGATTCAGCCGCGATTTACCTTAGAAAATTTCCATCGCTATTAAAAATCGGCATTACAGGATCATCTGGGAAAACCACTACAAAGGAAATCGCCAGCGCGATTATTTCCCGCGAGAAAAAAACGGTAAAAAACGAAGGAAATCTGAACTCTGAGACAGGGCTTCCGCTTTCTGTTTTTGAAGTAAGAAAAGATCATGAAGTGGGTATTTTTGAGCTTGGGATGAACAGACCGGGGGAAATTTCCGAAATCGCTGGCGTGCTAAAACCAAACATCGCTCTTGTTACAAATATCGGCAGCGCTCATATCGAGTATTTCGGCAGCAAGGAAAAAATTGTTAACGAAAAAAAATGTATTTATAATTTTTTGGGCAGCGGCGATATCGCGCTTATCCCGGAAAACGATGAGTACGCTAAACAACTCGCGGATAACATCAAAGGGATTAAAAAATATTTCAGCGAAAAAAAATTAAAGGAGCTTGAAAACGCGAGAAGCCTTGGGCTTGAAGGAACCGAGATTTCGTGGGCAGGCGAGAAAATTCATTTTTCTCTTCCCGGAAAGCACTGTTTTTACGACGCTGTCGCGGCGATCGCCATAGCGAAGGAAGTGCCGGTAAGCGCGGGCGCGATAAAACAGGGGTTGGAGTCGGTAAAGCCATTGTTCGGAAGGTTTGAGATTTTATACGGATTCACAACCGTTATACGCGATTGTTATAACTCTAATCCCGAATCATGCGCGAGGGCGATAGAATTCTGCGATTCGCTTGAATGGCCATCTCGCAAAATATATGTAATCGCGGATATGCTTGAGTTAGGTGAAAATTCCGCCTGTGAGCATGAAAAACTCGGGTTTTTATTGTCGATATCGCAAGCCAAAAAAATATTTCTTTTTGGAAATGAGGTTATTAACGCCGCGCGCGCGCTTGATGACAACGGAAAATCATTTTATCACGCCTCTTGTATCGAAGAGCTTTCGCGCGCTCTGGAAAAATATATTAAAAAAGGCGACCTTGTGCTTTTAAAGGGATCAAGAGGGTGCGCGCTTGAAAGGCTTTCGCGGACGCTTTTAAAAACCAAAGCTCAAAGCGAAAAGACCGGCGGGGGCGAAAATGTTTAACGAGCTTATTGAATTTTTGTACGGCATTTTTACCCCGTTCCGCGTTTTTGGTTATCTGACATTCAGAAGCGCTTTCGCCGCGCTTACTACTCTTATTATCTGTTTTATGTTCGGCGGAAAAATAATTGAGTTCCTCAAAGTATTAAAAATCGGTCAGTCAGTGCGCGAAGACGGTCCCCAGACTCATTTGATTAAATCCGGCACTCCCACAATGGGAGGTGTTTTTATTATATTATCAGTTTTTATCGCGATATTTTTTTGGGGAAACTGGCGCAACTCCGCGGTGCTTATAACAACAGGAGCGTTTATCGCCTTTGGCTTAATCGGTTTTATCGATGATTATTTAAAAGTCACGCGCCGGAATTCCGGAGGGCTTCCAGCGTGGGCGAAGCTGATTTGTCAGTTCGCTGTCGCGATAGCAATCGCGCTGATTATTTATTTTACAGGGGGAGAAAAAACAACAGCTTTGTATATTCCGTTTTTTAAAGAACCTGTTTTGGATATGGGATGGCTTTGGATTCCTTTCGCCGTATTGCTTGTTGTAGGCGAATCTAACGCTGTTAATATCTCTGACGGTCTTGACGGATTGCTGGCTGGGCTTTTAATAATTGTTTTTTTAACTCTCGCGGCGCTTACGTATATAACAGGGCGCGTGGATTTTTCCGAGTACCTTGGAATTCCTCACATCCCTGAAGCGAGCGAGCTTACTGTTTTTTGCTTCGCCGCGGCAGGAGCGTGCGTCGGGTTTCTTTGGTTTAACGCTCATCCGGCGGAAGTATTTATGGGGGATGTAGGCAGTTTATCTCTGGGCGGCGTCATAGCTGTCATTTCATTAATAACAAAAAAAGAAATACTGCTTTTGGTTATAGGAGGGGTTTTTATTCTGGAAATCGCTTCTGTTGTTATACAAGTGGCTTCATTTAAATTGAGGAAGAAGCGCGTGTTTAAAATGGCTCCGCTGCATCATCATTACGAGCTTATGGGATGGTCTGAAAATAAAACTGTTATCAGATTTTGGATACTCGGCGGTTTATTCGCGATAATCGCTTTATCAACTTTAAAGATTCAATAGGAAGACTGAATGCATCAATTGGACGCTGAAAGAACTCAGAAAAATAAAACTCAAACGCATCTCTTTTATTTCTGCGTTATCATGCTGCTTGGAACAGGTTTTGTCACCTTGTATTCAGCGTCCTACGCTTTCGCGCAGCGTTTGTTCAATGACGGTAATTTTTTAATCATAAGGCAGTCATTTTTCGGCGCGGCTGGCGTAGCGGCGTTCTTTGTTCTTTCGCGAATCAGTCTTGATTTTGTCAGAAAAATGATTTTGCCGATGATAATTTTTACGGCTGTGTTATGCCTGCTGACAAGAGCGCCCGGAATCGGCGTTGAGCTTAATAACGCGTCGCGATGGATAGAAATCGGCGAGTTTACATATCAGCCTTCGGAAATGGTAAAGTTTGTTCTTCCTTTATACCTCGCCCACATTCTGGATAAAAAAGCTGACAATTTAGGCGAGCTTTATTCCGGCGTTCTTCCTCCTGTAATTGTGACAGGGATTTTCTTTTTCCTGATTTACATCCAAAACAATTTCTCAACAGCGGTGTTCGTTGTTTTTAACGCGATGATAATTTTCTTTCTCGCCGGCATCAAATACCGTTATTTTTTCGCGGCTGTCGCGATGATAATTCCAGTCTCCGCGCTTTTGGTTTTTACAATGGAGCACAGGGTAAGGCGTTTGGTTAGTTTTCTCCGTCCCCAGTGGGAACCATTGGGCGCGGGTTTTCAGGTAAGCTCAAGCAAAGACGCGATAATTTCAGGCGGCTTGTGGGGTAAAGGCCTTGGGGAAGGGACGCGCAAGCTTGGCAGCGTTCCCGAGATTCAGGCGGATTTTATTTTTTCCGCCTATGCCGAGGAAACCGGTTTTATCGGAATACTGGTATTCTTCGCGTTGTTCGTTTTATTCGCGTTTCTTGGCTACAGAACAGCCTTAAAAAGCGAGACAGTTTTTGGGCGTCTTTTAGCGGCGGGTCTTACGACCATTGTCGTTACGCAGGCGTTCTTAAATACCGCGGTTGTATGCGGCGCTCTTCCTGTTACAGGAATCCCGCTGCCGTTTTTCTCAGCCGGAGGCTCTTCGCTTTTAACATCGCTTATATGCTCCGGGCTTATCGCGAATGTCGCGAGAAAAAACGGAAGTAACGCTGGCGGCTTCGCGTATGACAAAAATGGATATGTAAATAATTATTCGGAGGAAAGATATGAGCAGTGATTATTATCCTGATTCTGATGAAATTGAAATAAAGAAAAAATCCTCCGGCAAGATTGAAAAAGGTGTTAAAAGGCTTATTTTAATCGCGGGTTTTATTCTCATCGCCCAGCTAATCTGGGTTTTTGGAATAAGTCCTTTTATTCCGTTTTCCGATGTCGAAGTGCGCGGTTTTGCTCCACTTAACCGCGCGGAGATACTCCAAATCGCGGGGCTCGATGAGACATCGTCATTTATTTCAACTAACGCGCGCGTTATTCAGGAAAGGCTTTCGTCTCACATTCTTGTAGAGTCCGCTGTCGTCATGAAACGCTTTCCGGACAGATTGTCGCTTTATTTAAATCCGCGGAAAGCGTCGGCTGTCGCGATAACCAGTTTTGACTCAGCGCAGATTCCTCTTTTTATTGACAGGGAAGGCGTGTTTTTTAAGACAGGGCATTTGGATTCTGGGGAAATAATTAATCTTCCTGTAATTTCCGGCATTGAAGAGCCAAAGCTTGGCGCGCGCCTTCCTTTGGAGCTCATGTCATTTATGGAAAACATTAACAGGATGGCGTCTTCCTCGCCTGAACTGTTATCCGCTATTTCTGAGATTAAGATTGAGAAAAAAACATGGGACGGGTATGAGCTTGTGCTTTATCCTGTTCACAGTTCCATAAGAGTCAGAATAGAGAATAATCTGACTGAGGATATCCTGCGGTATACGCTTTTAATGCTGAATGTTTTTAATAACGATCCTGATAAACCGCGTGAGATTGATTTCAGATCCGGAATCGGCTCATACCTTAAACCGACTCTAAACGGCGGAGTAAGGGAGCAATCCTTATGATTAAAAATAAATTGAGGTTATTATGAGCAGTGAAATAATAGCGTCATTGGATATCGGATCAACCTGCGTGCGCTCGGTTATCTGCGAAAAGGAAGGCGAAAATTTAAATATCATCGGCGTTGGGAAAAGACCTTCGACAGGGCTTAGAAAGGGCGTTGTTGTGAATATCGAGGCGACATTAAAAGCTGTAGGCCTCGCGGTTGAAGACGCGGAAATGATGAGTGGCCTTGAAGTAAGCGAGTGCTGGACAGGAATCGGCGGAAACCATATAAGCGGGCTTAACTCGCGCGGAGTTGTCGGCGTTACGGGAAAAAAGAAAAACACAAGAGAAAGAGAAATAGGACAGGATGATATAGATCGCGTGATAGAAGCCGCTAAGGCTGTTGTGATACCGACAGACAGGCAGATACTGGAAGTAATCCCGCAGAATTTTAAAGTTGACGATCAAAAAGGGATTAGAAACCCTATCGATATGATCGGAGTGCGGCTTGAGTCGGAAGCGCATATTATCACATGTTCGGTTACAGGCGCGCAGAATTTAATTAAATGCGTTAACCGCGCGGGGTTTAGGGTAAACGAGCTTATCCTGCAGACGCTCGCATCCGCCCGCGC
>JGI24695J34938_10001498_pt1 | contig 19721 bp, 17 predicted proteins | sample TergutCo191P3_FD_34938 | JGI IMG/M metagenome (IMG submission 34938)
TTGCCTTCGATAGTGACGCTCTGTTCTTCCATCACCTGAAAAAAACTTCCCTGCGTTTTCGGCGTAAGCAGATTAATCTCGTCACATAACACGAAATGCGCGAATATCGGACCCTTGTTAAAAAACAATTCCCCGGAGTTTCCGATAAAACGATTAAACCCGAGAATGTCCTGCGGAAGAAGATCGACAGTACATTGAATGCGGCTGAAACCTTCCATCTTAACATCAGCGCTGGATCCCAAATCCTCAGGCCGCCAGCGAATCGACTGAGCCAAAGCCCGCGCCAAAGAAGTCTTCCCCACACCGTGCGAATCGGCAAGAATGACATGTCCGCCCGCTATCTGAGCCGCAATAATGTACTCAAGTTTTTTTGCGTCAACAGAAATTAAATTTTTAATGTTGTTAATTAATGTTTCTATAGATTGTTTAATATTTTCAGCCATATATCATTATAAAACATATCAATATGATTTACTAGGTTAAAATCCCGGCATTCATAAATCAATTTAATTGCTCCCTAGCAAATAAATTAATAATACTCTAACATTAAAGTATATGGCAATTGTGACGTTAATAATGACAATGACCGGCGGTCTTTGCATGTTTCTTTTCGGAATGAAAGTAATGAGCGAAGGCTTGCAAAAAAGCGCGGGCGAACGAATGAGAAAAGCGCTTCATTACATGACCAATAACCGTTTAATCGGGGTGTTTACCGGTTTTATGGTTACCGCAATTGTTCAGTCATCATCGGCGGTTTCCGTCATGGTTGTTTCCTTTGTGAATGTCGGGCTCCTTACGCTGACCCAGTCTATCGGCGTACTTTTCGGCGCGAATATCGGCACCACCCTGACAGCATGGATTGTATCGCTTATCGGTTTTAAAATAAGCATAGACGCTCTCGCCGTTCCGGCAATCGGAATCGGATTTATTTTAAAAGCGATAAACTGGAAATATAAAAGCATAGGCGAATTTTTATTCGGATTCGGTTTTTTATTTTTAGGGCTTTTTTATCTTTCCGAAGGAATAGGTAATGTTGAGTTTAACGCGCACGCGATAGAAGTTTTCAAGGACTTGGGTTTTACCGCAGTCCTTATCGCTTTCGGTACAAGTTTTATAATGACTCTCATTATTAATTCTTCCACTGCCGCTGTCGCGATGATCATAGTAATGGCAGGCGGAAATATAATTACTTACGAAATGGCAGCCGGAATGATATTAGGCGCGAATGTCGGCACGACTACAGACGGTATACTTGCTTCTATCGGCGGAAGCGCAGACGCGAAACGTTCCGCTCTTTCACATGTTCTTTTCAATGTTATATTGGCTTGCTGGGCGATTCCTCTTTTGATGCCTGTATTAAAACTTGTCGATATTATTGTACCCGGAGATCCTCTCGCCGCGATTGTTTATGATAATGACGGAAAAATAATTGTTAATCTCGCAATTGGTTTTCATCTTGCGATGCTCCATACAACATTTAAAGTTTTAAATACGATTTTATTTCTTCCGTTCATTAAACATTACTCAAAATTATTAACGCTGCTTATCCGCGATAAAAAGAAAGAAGAACAAAAAGAAGAAATGCATTATAAGTTTGAATATCTCGCGACAGCGGTTGCCGATTCTCCCGAACTTAACATCATGCGCGCCGAAAAAGAAATCAGCAATATGGCGGGAATTGTATCGCACATGTATTCGCGTTTCTGCACAGTATTTTTAAGCCTTCGCGAAGATAACGGAAAAGCGCAGGAAAATACAAATGCGTTATGCGAAGAATTAAAGAAAAAAGAAGAATATATCGACGAAATGCGCGATTCTCTCAGCAGTTTTTTAATCGAATGTTCGCCGCGGAAACCTTCGGCGCGCGCGCCTTCGAAGTTCAGTAAAATTTCCGCAAACATTAACGCAAAACTTAATCAGCGTTCCGAAAACCATATCTCATATTTGTTACACGTCATTGTAACGCTGGAGTCGATGAGCGATGAATGCTGCGGCATCAGTCTTCTTCTGGATAAAAGCATCAGCAAAGAGCGTGTTTTTAAAGAAAAAGAAATGAACGAACTTGTCCCGTATGTCGGATTGGTCGAAGAATTTCTTGAACTTCTCGAAAAACAACTTGGCCGCACGCCGGTCGCGGATTACAAAGCAAAAGCCAAAGAACTCGAAGATAATATCGACAAGGGCCGCAAGAAATTGCAAAAACTGGGACGTAAACGCCTCGAAGCCGGAAAGAACGTAAAGACAGAACTTTTATTTATCGAACTTGTCCGCCGCATCGAAAAATTAGGCGACTATTGTTTTGAAATAACGCAGGCGTATAAGTAGGAAGATTAAAATAAGTTTCTCGTAACGTTTTTCACTTTGTCAATAATTTTTTTTGCTTTACGCCGATCAAGTCCGGCTTTTTCCGCGACAGCTATAATGTGTTTTTCTTCCGGATTACGGCCTTCGCCGTTAACTGAAGTTGCGTGCTCGCCGTTTATTCCGTCAGAATAAACAAGATCGTAAACAGGCGATACCTGCCATTGTCCGTCATTACACAGGAATGAAAAATTTTTTGAATGATCGTCTCTGTTATGCGAAAACACATTAAAGCACATCTGGCGGAACATTTTTTCAACTTCGCGGAAATCGCGCGTTAATTCCAGAGTTAAAGCCATTAAACCGTTATAATCAAGCGCCGGAAATCTGTGACTGGCGTCTAACAGCCCGCATGCGGAAATCATAAATATCCTGCCGTCCGCGCACCTGTCAAATCGTTTTACGCCGAAATATTTTTCTTCAAATAAACGAGTTTCGGGCGTAATTAATCCGGCGGCTTTTGCAGCCGCCATATAATTAAATTCCTGCTCTCCGATATTTTTCGCATCAGAACTTGCGCGAAACTTTATAATCCAGTCTTCACCTTCAATATTAATTAAAATTTTTGGACGAGCGCCGCCTGAACTTCCGCCGAGTTTAACGAGCTCCTCCAATTTTTGCCCATCATATTTTTCATTTAAAATTGCTTCGACCTCACGCTCCAATGTATTCAAGTTTTGCAAAGTAAGTTTATTATCAATTTTAATTTTATCAAAAAATTTTTCATCCAGTTTATATTCAAGCGCTCCCATACCGGAACTTCCTGTTATCGCTAAACGATCAAGAACAGAAACGCTTTCAGGTTCGATCAAATTTTTAATTAACATTCGATCTATTAAAAGCCGTCCCCAGCCGTCAGGCAGGCTGTCATTAAAAACGCCGAAATTACCGCCGAACGGATCATGTAACGCGATAAACACGCGTTTTTCCAAAGGCAGCTTAAAAGGTGAAATAGAAAAACCGTCCCGAAGCCATTGAGGATCATATTCAAAAGCAAGTAATTTTTCCGGCGTTTCGGCAAGCCTTCCAACTTTTTTTTCGCGGTAAAAAACATTAATCAATTTATTTTTCATTTAATACTTCATCCAAAGATTGATAATTTTTACGCTCAAACAGTTTAAAAAAGTCATTCTCATAGCCGAGCACGGCGGCAATACGCAAGAGGTTTGTAAGCGAAATTTCACCTGAACCTTCAAAACGTTTTACAGAGCCAAGCGATACGCCGGAGCGCTGCGCCATTTCAGTCTGAGAAATCTTACCTTCACGGCGGCGTTTTCTGACACGTTGTGATAATTGTTGTTTTATATCTAATATATTTGCCATAAATACCTATTTTGAACTGTTATGGATAGTATATTTGATATTTATTAAGAAATCAATCAGTTTTTACATAAACTGCGAAACTAATTTAATAATCGTGTCCCTCGCTTGCAAGCGTTCTGTATCCCGTGATTCAAAAAGTACCGCAGAGTTTATTTGAAGAGCCTTGCAAATACTTAATCGGTTTTTGATTTTAACCTCAAATGTTTATTATATTTTAAAAACAGAGGTTGATTCTTTTAAATCCCGCGCAGTAGTTCCCGAGGTTTGCTTCCGTGAGCCGGACCGACAATGCCTCTCTGTTCCATTTCGTCAATAAGTCTTGCGGAACGGTTAAAGCCTATCTTCAATTTGCGCTGAATGTAACTGGCGCTCGCCTTGCCTTGCTGCATAACGATCTCCAGAGCTTTTTCGTACAATGGATCGCTGCCGTCGGTAAATAACGACATATTGCTTTCTTCTTCGTCTTCTTCAAAGAAAATTTCATCGTCGATATAATCGGGCTCTCCGAAAGTTTTTACATGTTCAACGACCGCTTCAACTTCTTCTTCGGAAATAAACGCGCCCTGCATCCGTATCGGGAACGGATCGACAACGCCGGCGTAAAGCATATCACCCTTGCCTAAAAGTTTATCGGCGCCGACCATATCGATAATGATGCGGCTGTCTGTTTTACTCGCGACCATAAACGCGATGCGGCTTGGAATGTTAGCTTTGATAAGACCTGTTATAACATCAATCGAAGGACGCTGTGTTGCAAGTACAAGATGAATGCCGACAGCGCGGCTCATTGCAGCTAACCTTGCGACTGTGGATTCAAGTTCCTTTCCGGTGGTTGTCATTAAATCGGCAAACTCATCGATTATTACAACGATGTACGGCATATGTTCCTGAGCGATATTTTTTTCTTTGATGCGCCTGTTGTAACCGCGGATATCGCGGACTCCCATCGAATCAAGACACGCGTACCGCCTTTCCATTTCGTAAATACAATATTGAAGAGCCTGAAACGCTTTTTTCGATTCGGTAATGACAGGCGTCATTAAATGGGGAATATTATTATACAATTTTAATTCTACGATTTTAGGATCGATTAACATCAGTCTGCATTCCGCAGGATGAAGCTGATACAGTATCGATAAAATAATCGAGTTTACGCAGACTGATTTACCGGAACCTGTTGCTCCTGCGATCAGCAGGTGGGGCATTTGAACAAGATCGACGGTCTGCGCTTCACCGGAAATATCTTTTCCCATAACAATGGGTATTTCCATTTTTTTGTTTGTCTGACGCAGCTGATCTTCGATTATTTCGCGGAAGGAAACAATGTTGCGTTTCGCGTTTGGAACTTCGATACCTACAGCGTGTTTTCCCGGAATCGGAGCGACAATGCGCACGGATGACGCAGCAAGACGCAGAGCGATATTATCTTGCAAACCGACAATTTTTGAAAGCTTAACTCCGTGAGCCGGAAGAATTTCAAACATTGTAATTACAGGACCTTTTTTTATGCCTGTAACCTCGGCTTGAATTTTAAATTCCTCAAGCGTTTCTTTTAACGCAAGCGCGGCATCGCGGGTCGCCTGATCGATTATCCAATACTCGCCGTCGGGATATTCGTTTAAAATATCAACAGGAATTTTATATTTTTTATATTTCGAATTGTTATTCTTTTTCTTGCGAACCTCTTCGGAACGAATCTGAGCCGCGGCTGCGGCTTCTTCAAGCGCGTGTTCAACATCATCATTTTCATTATCATCATCAGTTTCTGTTTCGGCAGCTTCTGTTTCGTCGATTTCGGCATCAGCAGTTTCGGTATCATCTGCTTCTATTTCATCATCTTCAGCTTCGTCATCATCCGCTTCATCGTCATCAGTTTCGATATCATCAATTGCGGCATCATCCGCTTCCGGCTCTTCCAAATCATCGTTAGCTGTCAATTCTTCGACATCGCCGGTTTCATCTAACGTATCAGAATCAACTTTTCCGATGAAAGAAACTTCGGGAGGCGTCACATTTTTTGTTTCATTTTTAATTTCTTCATTATTATTTTGTACGGGATCGACAACTTCAGCCGGCGGAGACGGAAGCATGGGAACGCGGCGGCGGATAACTCTGTTTTCTTTAAAGAAAATCACGTTTCTAAGCACTTGCAGAAAAAGCACTTGAATCACGGTAAGCGAAATAATAAACAGACTGAAACCGGTTTTTCCGGTAAGGCCTAAAAGGGAATATTGCATGGAGCGAAGCTCAAAATCGCGGATAAAAGCGAAACCAACAGCCAGCGTAAGGAACGGAAAAATAAAACCGTTTAAAAAGAAAATCCTGTCAGGCCGCCACTTCGGATCGGCAAGAATAAAAGCGGCATAGCCGAAGTAAACCGGTATTAAGAGCGATAAAATCCCGAAAGAACGAACAAAGAACATCCCCGGAGCTGAAGGGAAAATTCTAATTCCAAAAAGCGCGGAAAACAAGGAAATAGCCAGCAAAATACTGAAAATCCCGAAAAAAACGACCAAACCTATCGATATAGTGCGAAATTTAAAATATTTGTCGGTAGAAATTTTATGTTTTAAATCGGCAAAGAATTTCAAGATATATTCCTCCGCTTCATTATCGGAGGATTAAATAAAAAAATGTATGTTTAATCCTTAAGTCCTTCTTTTAAGGTGAAGGAGGGGCAGTTGGCGCCGGTGGCGCGGAATACTTCTTGAGAGGGCAGAGGGGTGCATTTAATAGAAAAAATTTCGCAAGAACGGGGAAACATGGGGTCCCAGGTGACTTTAAAATGAGCGCATTTTAAACAATTCGGCGGTCTTGACGAAGCTGGTTTTGAACCGCCGACAATTATCTCCATAAATTAGAATATAACAAAAGTAGTTTTAATCTACAAGGATATAGTTTCTTTTTCTTTCACAAAATCAATGTGTTTTTCTGCAGGCGGTACACGAAAGGTAAAAACCATTTCATCATTAGCATTTGATAATGCCATGTCCCCTTTGCCAAGTATATTCATACCGATTATACAATCAAAATTTGTATCACTTTTATATTCAGCAGCTTCAATATTTTTAAATGAAATTCCGTTAGGTAATAATATATCTATAATATAGACAGGAACAATTGAAATTACATCAAATCCTTTGATTTTAATTCTTCCAAAAGGTTTTAATTGCGCATTCAAAGCAAAACGGCGGCTGATACAAGAACCTGTTGCTCCGGTATCGACCAGAGCCAATGCATCTTTATTTATACGGGTATCTTTTATATACCTATATTCAGGGATTCCTATTTGTATTCCGAATATTATTGCTTGTTTATCTTTTTTTGACAGATGATAAGTTATAGCATTACTTTCCAAAACTTACCGCCTGATTAAAATTATAAAAAAGCGTTAATTCTTCTTCATTCGTAATACAATGCTGGATGAGAAACTCACCCATATTAAAACCTTTTTCTTGAGCAGCTGAAAGAGCGGCCTCTGTATTCATATAATAGCCTATCACCGAATTATTTTTTAAAAGGACACATTCATTCAAATGATCGTTTATTATCGTTTCTCGGTTTTTATCAAACCATTTATATAAATTGTCTGTGTTTTCCATTACATTACCCTCTAGTTGTAATTATTATTTAATTTTACCGGATTTTCAAGATTTTTCCTGATCTTCAAATTCAAAGAGATTTATATGAAGAAAATATTAAATTTTGCATTTTTTCACAGACGCATTTTTATCAATTAATGCTCGGAGAAAAAAAGCGGCTATTTCTTTTAGTTAGCAAATATTTCTACCTATTCAAAACCGCCAAAGCGTTTCTTGCCAGCTGCTGTTCATCGTTTGTATACAGTGAGTTACGCGAAATGGAAAATAAAAGCTGCAGCGTAGTCCTGGACTGGGTTCCGGTAGCTCCTATTGCCGGTATCAGAAGAACCATGATTTCTTTTTCTACATTTCCCCACGGACCGCTTTGTCTTCTTGAGTGATTCCATCGCAGGAATTCTGTCAGGAGATCAACTGCCTGTTCGGTTTTTATCGCCTGCAAGGTTTTGACGACTTCAATGAGCACTTCAAAATCCGTATTTGGGGTATCAAAAGCTTCCCTGTAAGTTCTTTCAAGGAAGGGATATACGATTTCATCTTCTACTCCGTATAAACGGATTGTATCGATAGCGGTCATTCGGAGATTTCTTAAAGTGGTGCGGGCTTCATATGACTGCGCGACAAAAGTATAACTTACTTCAAGAGCTGCAACGGCGACTTTCGCTTTGGATGTGCCTGACACTCCGGTTCGAAGGAGCGCCTGCCATGCCGCGTTTTTAACAATAGGTCCGTTAAACGGATCTTTAATGACGCTTATAATGACATCAATAATATCTCTATCCAGCGCGCTCATTAGCCTTTCAAGCGAATTGGAAGCTTGAGCTTTTACATCATTATCGTACCATCCGATAGAAGCGTAAAACACAGGTTTGACGCCAATCGGCTCTTTTAAATTTTCCAGAGCGCTGAAACAGCCTAACGCTACACGCGGTATTCTGCCCTTAGTTACAGCGTCAGCGTCAAATCTTTCATTATAATATGTAAGAAGATCCGCTATATGAACGGCATAACTTTTCGCGTCAACAAGCCCTAACGCGACAATCGCCTCGTACATCAAAAGACCGTCGTTCTGATGTGATGAAATATTAAAATATTGCAGTAAAGTCCAAATATATGACGCGGAATCGACATGTCTCTCGGCTGACAATCCGCGGAGTATAAGTCTTGACGCTTCTTCGACCGCGAATCTTTCGCGGTTACTGTAAAAATTCGGAAGCTTTTGAACAAAGACCGTAATGGCATTATGATAAAATTCTCCGATTCCTGTGCGGTTTTCATCCCTCACAGCTCTTAAAATATCAAGCATATCGAAAACTGTCGCGTCTGTTCTGTTGTATTCATGAATATAAAATGACAAGTCTATATTTTGGGAAAAGACCGGCATTCCGATTAAAAATAAAATAACAATAATTAAAAGTGTCTTTTTCATAGAGCGATTATATTACAATTTATGAGAATTTACAAGTGTCGGATTTTCGGTTTAATTGTCTCCCAAGCAAGTACCGACTGCTTTGGCGGCGTCTATCATGTAATGATCTATGGGGACATTTTTTACTTTACCTTCGGGAACGCTTAGATCGACAGAACCGATTTCGTTGCCGATAAGCGCGACCATTCTGCCGTATTTGCCTTCGGCGAGAAGCTCGACAGCGGCGGTGCCAAGGCATGTCGCAAGAACCCGATCGGAAGAACTTGGAATACCGCCGCGCTGCATGTAACCAAGAACTGTCGCGCGTGTTTCCATGCCTGTCTCTTCGCTGATTTCATTCGCAATGCGGTAAGCTGCTGACGGGTTCGCCTCGCGGTATTTTTTTCTGTCCTTCTTGTCCATCGCCGCTTCCTTAACCGATATCGCGCCTTCGGCGGCAACCACGATAGAAAAAGATTTTCCCGATTTGGATCGATTTGCCCGTTCTTCAAGATGACGGCTTATCATTTTTATATCGTAAGGAATTTCCGGCAGGAGAATGACGTCTCCTCCGCCTGCGATTCCGGCGTAGAGCGCGAGCCAGCCTGCCTTGTGCCCCATCAGTTCGATGACGATCACGCGGCTGTGGCTTTGAGCCGTAGAGTGAAGACGATCGATTGCTTCCGTGCCGATAGCCAGCGCCGAATGAAAACCGAAAGTTCTGTCGGTGCCGACAATATCGTTATCGATTGTTTTAGGAAGTCCGATTATATTGAGACCCTCACGGGCAAGTTTTGATCCTGTGGTGTTTGTTCCGTTTCCGCCGATCACGATAAGACAATCCAATTTTAATTTTGAATATGTTTCTTTAATCGCCGTAACTTTTTCGCTGTCAACTTCATCCCCGTAAGAAGTTGTTCCGCCGAAAGGCTTTTCCCTGCTCGAACCGAGAATTGTTCCGCCGCGTGTCAGTATGCCCGTAAAATCTTCTGGTAAAAGAATTTTTGTATCTTCATGAATCAAACCGCGGAACCCGTCGGCAATACCGATAATTTCCATTCCGTAGCGATCATGTCCCGCGCGGCAGACTCCGCGAATAGCGGCATTCAACCCCGGACAATCTCCGCCTGCGGTTAAAATACCAAACCTCTTAGTAACGCTGCGCCCTGTCATGTTATAAGTTATAAGTGATAAATACTAAATTTTCAAGTTCTTCTTGGCTTCTTCCCAAAAATTATCCATAATATTTAAATTTTCTTTTTTCATTTCCTGATTTGTTTCTTTCATTCTTTTTTCTATATATTTAAAGCGTTCGATGAATTTGCTGTTTGTTCTGCGAAGCGCCACCGAAGGCTCAATCTTCAAAAACCTGCACAAATTGACAACAGAAAATAACAAATCTCCAAGTTCCTCTTCAATCCTCTCACTGTCCGTTTCTTCCTGTACTTCTTCCAGCTCTTCCATAATTTTTCCGATTACTCCGTCTGTGTCCTGCCAGTCAAAACCAACTTTCGCGGCTTTTTTCTGGAGAGCGTACGCGCGATCCATCGGCGGGAGGCTTCCGCTGATTTCGTCAAGGATTGAGTCTTTGGGTTTGCGGCCTTCTTTTTCGATTTTAATTTTCGCCCAATTTTTTAAAATATCTGATGTATCTTTTACTTTTACATCGCCGAAAACATGAGGATGGCGGCGGATTAATTTTTCGTTAACTCTTGATAACGAGTCCGCGACGGAAAATTTGCCTTCCTGCTCGTGCATGTAACCGAGCATTGCCGCTAGAAGAAATAAATCGCCGAGTTCCTCGGCTATATGCTCCGGATCTTTTTCGTCGATTGCTTCGATACATTCGTAGGTTTCTTCAACTAACGCTCCCCTTAATGTTGACGGAGTCTGTTCCCTGTCCCACTCGCAGCCGTCAGGAGCGCGCAGTCTTTTAACGGTTTCGTATAACGCTTTAAAAGCTTCGCCGGGGTTTAAATTTTTTTCTTGCGATGTCATTTTTCCGCCTCATTTATTTCGGGAATTAAAATTTTCTTTTTCGCCCAGGCTTTTAAAAAGTTTTCGGGATCATCCTTGAAAATTTGCATAAGCAGATTCGCGGCTGCTTCAAGAGCGGGGTTTAATATTTCCTTTTCCGCGTCAGAAAAATTTGTAAGCACCCAGTCGATAATTCCCTCGCCGCTTCCTTCCTTGCCGCCTTCGCCGGGAAGACGCGAATCAGGCCGGCCGATGCCTATGCGCAGGCGCCAAAAATCCGCGCCGCCGAAACATTTGTTCATGGAACGAAGACCGTTATGCCCGCCAAGACCGCCCGCGAATTTTAACGAAATTGTCCCAAGCGGCAGTTCAAGTTCGTCATGCACTACGATTATTTCTTTTATATCAATTTTAAAAAAAGCCGCCGCCGCTTGAACGGAAGCGCCTGATAAATTCATGTATGTTTCCGGCATTAAAAAATGAATGCCGTCATATGACGAATAAAGTCCCTGATATTTTTTTTGCCAGGAAAGCGAGGAGAAAAAAGGAAACATTAACGCGGTCATTCTGCCTGCATTATGCCTGTTTTGCGCGTATCCGGCGCCGGGGTTGCCGAGGAAAGCGGCTAATTTTATCATTTTAAAATTATAATTAAGAATGAAAAAAAAATCAAAATATCGGGGAAAATACGCAATTAGGTATATTATTTTAACTGTGCAAATACTGGACAATTTTTTGAAATAAGCATATAATTGACTTAATAATTTGCAAGTTCGCTTGCCGCCTGTCTGTAATGGCAGGACATATAACATAAAGGAGTTTAAAATGAGGAACTTTTTAAAACTTTTCGGGGTTATCGCCCTTACAGCATTAATCGGATTTTCAACGATTTCCTGCGGTGAAGATATCGAAGAAACAGCGGCGGGAAAATTGATAATTACAGGTTTTGATTTTGCTGATAACGGTTTTTACGTCTGGGCGAACGGAACAATTGCCGGTGATGAGACAATTTATTTATTCGCCGCGAAAACCTTCAGGCCAAATACCGACGATATTGCGCTCGGAGAAATAAAGAATCAGAGAATTACATTATCTGTTTGGAATACTACCACACAAAAACTTTTTTCGGGGAGCGGCGACGCGGTGTTTAATTTATACGTATACAGCGTAGAACCTGTCGATCCAAAACCCGATCCTACCGATGACGGAGGAAGAACCATTTCAAGTATTACTGTAACATTTACAGACGGAGTAGGTGTTGCAGAGATTCCTGCGCCGTAACATTGATAAAAAAAAGGAAAAATTACACACCATGTGCCGCGGTACATGGTGTTTTTTTATGTCTTTTTATTCGCAAGAATAATTAACAAAGCAATATCACCCTGTCTGACACCCGGTATCCGCGCAGCCTGACCTACATTAACCGGTCTAACAGAAATTAATTTTTCTTTTGCCTCAGCTGAAAGTCCGTTTATTCCCGCGTAATCAAGATTCGGATCGAGTTTGATGGAGTCCATTTTTGCCGCTTTCGCGGCAAAACGAATTTCTTTTTCTATGTAGCCAGAGTATTTTTTATCCAATTGCGCTCTTTCGACCAATTCCCGCGGATAATCCGATAAATCGTTTTCTCTGCGCAAAATTAATTCTTTTATTTCGTCTAACGTTTTTGTTTTTTCGCGGAAACGTTCCCACCTTAAATCATCAATAAGTCCTGCGTCTCTGCCTTTGGGAGTAAGCCGCGTATCGGCTGTGTCATGGCGCAGCATCAATCTGTGTTCCGCGCGGCTTGTAAACATGCGGTACGGCTCTTTTGTTCCCAAAGTTGTAAGATCATCGACAAGCACGCCGATATACGCTTCCGCTCTGCCAAGCACAAGCGGCTGTCTTCCTGACATTTTCATTGCGGCGTTAATCCCCGCGATAATTCCCTGAGCCGCGGCTTCTTCGTAACCGGAGCTTCCGTTGGTCTGCCCCGCCGAGAAAAAACCGGAAAGCCGTTTTGATTCAAGCGAAGGATACAAGTCCAAAGGATCGAGATAATCGTATTCGACAGCATAAGCGGGACGGACAATCCGCGCTTCTTCAAGCCCCGGAATACTGTGAATAAAATCGCGCTGAACATCTTCGGGCAATGAACTTGAAGCGCCGTTCATGTACATCTCGTTAGTTGAAACTCCTTCAGGCTCTATAAAAATATGATGACGCTCACGCTCCGGAAAACGCACAACTTTATCCTCGATGGAAGGGCAGTATCGTGCGCCTGTTCCGGTAATTTTGCCGCCATACAAAGGCGAACGGTGAATATTGTTTCTGATAATTTCGTGCGTTTTTGCCGCGGTATAAGTTATCCAGCAGGGAAGCGAAGGTCTGTCTTTAACGCCGGATGAGTCAAAGGAAAACGGCTGCATTTCGTCGCCGTCTTGTTTTTCCATTTTTGAAAAATCGATCGAGCTTCCGGCTAACCGCGCCGGAGTTCCTGTTTTTAATCTGCCTACAGGAAACCCGAGCCGCCGCAGAGATGTGCCCAGCCCGGCAGCCGCTTCTTCTCCAAGCCTTCCCTGCGGCGCGTCAAACTCACCTATAAAAATTTTTCCTTCCATAAAAGTTCCGGCGGCAAGAATAACCGTACGCGCCGTTATGTGATGACCTCTTGCGGTTATTACGCCGGCAATCCGCAGACCGTTAGACGAAATATTTTTGTCAGTAATTAAATCCGTCACGGTATCCATAAAGATCACAAGGTTTTTCTGTTTTTCAAGAATCGATCTTGCCGCGGATTGATAAGCGTGCTTATCGGCCTGCGCTCTCGGCGCCTGTACAGCAGTTCCCCGCGAACGGTTTAACATTCTGTATTGAATCATTACAGCGTCAGTCAGTTTTCCCATCTCGCCGCCGAGCGCGTCAACTTCCCGCACAAGATTACCTTTGGACAGCCCGCCAATCGCGGGGTTACACGAAAGAGCGCCGATTTTATCGGGATTTTGCGTAACAAGAAGAGCAGAGAACCCAAGCCTGCTGACAGCAAGAGAAGCTTCTATACCGGCATGTCCTCCGCCGATTATTATGCAGTCAAAATCCAAAGTTTACTCCTGTTATTTTCCTACGCAAAATTTACTGAACATTTCCTCCAGAATATCCGCGGTAGAAACTTCCCCCGTGATTTCACCGAGAGAGTTTACCGCTTCGCGGAGAAGCGGCGCGATTAGATCAAGCGGCTCATCATTCTCTGTCAGCGCGAGAGCTTCTTCAAGGAGGGAAGATGCGGCATCTACAAGATTTTTTTGGCGGATAGTACCCAAAGAAGCCGATGATTGTTCGTCTGACAAAAAACCTTCCGCCTGTTTAAAAACCGCGGAAGTTATCGCCGCGTAAAGCTCTGTAAATCCCCCGCTATTTTTCGCGCTGACGCAAATCGGTTTAATGTTTTCTACCGGAAACGGCTGCGGCGCGGGAGCGATATCACTCTTATTCCATAAAATTAGAAAATTATTTTTATTATTTATTCCGCATTCTTTAAAATCCTCGCCGGTAAAACCCTGCTCGCCGTCAATCAAATACAAAACAATGTCCGCTTCCTGTAAAAGTTTTCGGCTTCTTTCTATGCCGATTTTTTCTACTTCGCCGGGAGCTTCGCGAAGACCCGCGGTATCGATTAAACGAATCGGAATTCCTTCGATGCTTACAAATGCTTCGATCCAGTCGCGGGTTGTGCCGGGAATTTCCGTTACAATGGAACGATCCTCTTTTAGAAACGAATTAAAAAGACTGGATTTTCCGGCGTTCGGACAGCCTGCAATTACTATCGTTACGCCTTCCTGATAAATTCTTTCAAACTGCCACGAAGCGGAAAGTTTTTTTAAGCAATTTAAAGCGTCTAACGCTGATTCCTTGTTTGGAAGTTTGCCCGCAATTTCATCCGAGTCCGCGCTGATTTCGTCCTCGGAATAATCAAGAAAAATTTCCGCGCCCGCAAGCACTTGAACAAGCTGCGTTTTTATTTTGCCGATTTCTTTTTCCAGAGAGCCCGAAAGGCGCGAGACAGCGTGACGGCGGCTTGTTTCTGTTTTTGCTGAAACAAGTTCCATTACCGATTCGCTTCTTGTAAGATCGATTTTTCCGTTCATGAACGCGCGGAAAGTAAATTCACCGGGAAGCGCGCCGCGGAAACCGGCATCAATTAAAACAGCCATTACAGCTTTTCCCGCCGAATATCCGCCGTGACAGCTGATGTCGAAACTGTCTTCGCCCGTGTAACTTTTCGGCTCCCGAAACACGGAAACCAAAACTTCATCAATTTTGCTTTCCGTTCCCTGCTGGATAATCCATCCGTGAATTACCGTGTTACCGCCCGCTTCATTAATTTTTGCCGAAGAAAAAACCGCCGAAAATAATTTGATCGAATTTTTTCCCGAGCAGCGGATTAAAGTGAGCGCGCTGCTGCCCGGCGTAGTCGCGAAAGCCGCGATGGGTGAATCATCTCCGTAATCCGCCATTTTAGAAACCTTCAAAAAAATTCTGATGCAGACGTTTGACAGCGTAAGCCTGCGCATTTGTTATTCTTACGGAATTTTCTGTCTGTGAAAACATAGTGTTGATTACGGACTGCATCGCGTATTTTTCTGTTGTAATTAAAATAAAATATACTATAGCTTCGGAAGAAGCGCCGTTTCCGTTATCGGTTTTAATTCTAATCCAGTATGAATCTTCCTTAACGGTATCGGGGTAAGATGAGCCGTACGACCTTATAACAAAATTTTCATAGAACGCTCCGTATTCGTATTCGGGATACATCGTAGAAGACGCGATAATTCTTTTTTCTATCCTGCCTGCCGCCAGAACGGGAAAGTCATACACAGGCGAAAAAACCTCCGCCCATTTATTTAAAATAACTTGATTGCTGCCTCTGTTTGTTCCGATAAAAACATATTTATTTTTATATTCCGTCATATCTTCGACAGCTTCGATACCGCCGTTAATGTACCGGCGCAGCCATTCCGGCATTATCCTTGCCGATGCCCCGTCACGCGTGCCGATTATATCGCCGAAAGCAAATCCGATTGTTTTTTCCTGTTCAAAAAAACCGGGATCGGGAACAGGGATAAAAATATTGCTTCTTCTGCTTACGCAGGAAACCAGCATAACGGCGATAAAAAAAATTAAAATTATTTTTGTTCTTAAAAATTTAATTGTGCGTATTGTCATCGGATATAAGGTCTTCGATTTTTAACGGTTTTATCTCCGCAATTAAAATTTCTATATGCGGTTTGTAATATAATGCAAACTCATCCAGAATCGCGGCGGATTCCGCTCTGCCGTTGTCTTCGTCAGGTTCGTTAGATGCAAAAAAATCATGCTGATATCCCAATAAAATCTGAAAATCTTTTTTTATCTCAACTTCCAGGGCAATTGTTTTTGACGCGTGCTCACCGAGAACCGAATCGTTTAAAATATTAAGACGCGCCGTTAACAATCCGGGCAGAACGGAAAAATTTAAACCCGCGGTAATAAACACATCCTGCTTTCCCGTATTTCTGCTGTCGTTCATATCATCGTAAAAGGAAGGCAGCCTGATAACCTGAGAAATTGTTTCCGCCGGAGATGACAGCGTTAAAGTAAAAGCCGATTCTTCCATAAACAAACTTAAAAATATTTTGTTGGGTTCATCAAACATTATCGAAAAAATACAGCCGTCGTTTACAGGTTTGAATCTGAATAATGTCTGCCAGATTTTTATTGTTTCGTTCGGCAGATAAACTTTGGGAAGAATAAAAATATTTTTTTCTCCGATAACAAGACCGTACGTGCCGTTCGCTCCCATCCATTTCGGTTTAAAATTTTCCGCGTGTCTTAAAACCCGCTCGCCGGAAGAGGGCGCTTTTGAATCGATTAATTTATTTTCGAATTTATACCAATTAACAAGCTGAGGAATGTTTTCTGTAACCAGATGAATATCAGATGCAAGCGAAGAAATTACAAGCGAAACATTTCTTTTATATCCCGATAATTTCTGAAAATTTCTGATCGGAAAAACTTCGGCGCTTACGGCGAAGAAACCGCTTTGTTCCGGAGCTTTCCAGAACAATTGATTAAAACCGTCATTATAGTATCCTTCGCTGATTATTTTTTTTCCTTCGTACCAAATAATATAAGGATTAAAACGCGCGCGGGAATCTATATTTGTTTCCAGCAAAACTACAGTATCCGTCGGAATTAAATGAGGACTTCCTTCAATACCGGGTAAATATACATTAATACCTTCGAATGAAAAATCGGTAAAACCCAGGTAAAAAAAAGTTTTTTCGTCTCTTTGCAAAACATTTTTTCCGCTCATAACATTAGTGATGATCGAATAAATGCCTGGAGTTAAATCTTCGGGGAACGGGAAATCCGGCAAAACATCGTCAAGGCTTTTAACGTAAAAAATTATTTCGTCATCATTAATTATTTGTTCCGCGGAATCATCCTGCCCGATTTCGTAAATAACGGTAAACCCGATATTTTCGCCGGAACTGTTTCTGAGAGAAACAACAAGAGCTGTAACATCCCTGTCATCCGAAACAGCTTCCACGAAAGACGGCCGAACATTGTCTGTCGAAGTAATATACGAACAATCGTCAAGAAGAGAGTCATTTATATTGATAATAATTTTGTAACTTCCGGCGGAAGGCAGTATATCATCCATAGCGTCGCAGCCGCCAAAAAGAACGGCGAAAGCGGCGAGAACAATAAAAACCTGTGCCATGTTTTGATGACGCATATAACAGTAAATATATCACATAACCATATTGATTATCAATATTTTGGCGAATTTATTAAATTTACATGTGGAAAATGACATTTTTTTCGCATATACTGAATTATAATGCGGACAAAAGCGATAATCCATTTGGATAACTTTATAGATAATTTAAATTCGGTAAAAGCGAGAATCGGAGAAAACAGGCTTATTTGCGTACCGGTAAAAGCCGACGCTTACGGTCATGGCGCTGTAAAAATCGCCAAAACAAGCATTGACGGCGGAGCGCACTGTCTGGGTGTTTCCGCTGTATCGGAGGGAACAAAGCTTCGAAAAGGCGGGATTAAAGCGCCGATTTTGATTTTTTCTCAGCCTCATCCTGACGAGATCGAAAATATCATCAATGACGATCTTACGCCTTTTATTTCTGACGCGGATTTTTCTTCCGTTTTAAGCGAAAAAGCAAAAACGCGGAATATTAATGTATCAGTCCATTTAAAAATTGATACAGGCATGGGAAGAATCGGCTGCTCTGCGAATGAATCGCTCTCTCTTGCCCGTCACATAACTTCCTGTCCCTGTTTAAAATTGGCGGGAATCGCGACGCACTTCGCTGCCGCCGATTCGACAGATTCGGAAAACGTCAAATACACGATGATGCAGCTTAACCGATTTAAAAAAGCAGTCGGCGCAATCAAGGCAAACGGCATCAATCCGGGAATTATTCACGCGGCTAATTCGGGCGCCGTAATTCTTCATCCCGAAAGCTGGCTTGATATGGTAAGACCGGGAATTTTCTTATACGGTTACAAAACCGCCGAAGAAAAAGATATGCCGCTTTCTTATCAAAAAAAATTATTAAAGCCAGGAATTTTAAAAGCGAAACCTGTAATGGAATTAAGAAGCGCAGTAACATTGATAAAAAAAATTAAAAAGAACGAAAGCGTATCATACGGCAGAACATGGACAGCCTGCGAAGACACAGTTATCGCGGTTTTATCGGCGGGTTATGCCGACGGATTCCCGCGCCTTGCAGGCATTAAATGGAAAGTAAAAATTAACGAAAAAACGTTTCCCGTTATCGGCAGAATTACTATGGATCAATGCATTGTAAATCTCGGCGAAAACTCCGGCGTAAACCGCTGGGATGAAGCAGTTATCTTCGGCGGCTCGGCTTCTGACGCCTCGGCTCTGGCAAAAGCCGCAAAAACAATTCCCTACGAGATAACCTGCAATATAAACAAACGCGTGCCAAGAGTTTACGTTAAACGATCTCAGCCTTAACCGAATTTCTTAAAAATCGATTTAAACAGCTTTGATAAATCCCTGAAAATTTCCGTCAGGTAACAGAAGAAATATATCGCGAAGCAAATCATGGCAAAGGTAAACACATAGACACCCCAGCCATTATTCATATTTATCAGAGGGAGACCTTCAGCCGGCGGACGCACGAAATAACAAAAGTTTGTTTCCGGGTTCCATCCGAAGAAACCGTTTATCCATACAGCGAAAATAAATATCATACCGAGGATTAAAAATCCGTAACCGAAACTTTTAATGGAAAATTCGATTGGTTTGGACATATAAAGGTAGAGTCCCAGGAAAATTAACATTGCGTGGTAAATAAAGAACCGGTATGTCGCAAAATCCAGAAGCCCGTGATAATCGAAAACAAACGAAGGAACAACGCTTCCCATAATTCCTCCGCCTACCAGCGCAGGGTACATAAACGAAATTAAAATCGTCATTTTACGGGGATTATGCGAAAGCGCCAAAGCGGTAATAAAAAAGATTTGAAGCGAACATAAATTAAACGGCAGAAATTCCGCAGGCAGCCTGAACCCGTTTCCGGTATCGGCAATAAAGAAAAATATTTTTTCAATCTCGCTTAACAACGCCAGGAGCATACAAACCCAAACTACTTTTTGGGAAAAACCGAATTTCCTTGTTAAAAAAATCGCAAGGAACACCGCCGCTGACCATAAAACCACAAGAAATGTAAAATGCGGAATAGTAAAAAATACGAGGGGATACTGTATATTCATAATAATTCTCTTAATTGTAATTAATTACAAAATTATAAAAATTGTCAAGATGATTTAGTTTGTTTCAAAGCTCAGCGAGCTTGATTTATCCAATTCGCGGTTTAACTAGAAAAAGGCTCAAAAATGAAAATTTTATTTTGACAGATTATTTTTACCGTGTTATATTGAAATATATTAACAGAGTCGGGCAGGCTCGGTAAGAAAATTTTATTATTATTCGGGGGATATTTTGAATTATTTTAATTATTTGATAAATTATACCCCCCCCCCCC
>JGI24695J34938_10001499_pt1 | contig 19711 bp, 16 predicted proteins | sample TergutCo191P3_FD_34938 | JGI IMG/M metagenome (IMG submission 34938)
TATTCTGGGCTTGGCTTGCGGATGTGTCAGCGTTCCTGAAGGACAACTTTCACCCAATGCCAGCCAGTCTGTAATCAATATAAGGAGAGCAAGCTCTAATATTGAAAAGAATAAACCCATGTTAATCTTTGTTGACGGCCGTCAGCAGCAGCGGCATATCATTAACGGAGGACAGGGACAGGTTCTGACAATGAATGGACTTCGTAATGTTTATGTTAAGGTCGGAAACTATCAAAGCCAGATGCTGACCATTAACGCTCAGTCAGAAGTAATAGAATTCTTTGTAAATTTCGAAGAATCACGACAGGGACGCAGAACGGTGACAGATTTGAATATCACAAAAGTATCAGGCGGAGATATTAATACCGCAAATAATAATACAAATGCTCCGGCTCCTGTAATTAATATTAGTCCGAATATTAATGTCACAGGCGGCGCGACAAATGTAAATGTCGGCGACGATAATTCAATCCGCTGATAAAATATGGAGAAAAACATGAAAAAAATAATTGGAATCACGGCAGTTTTATTAATTGTGTTCAGCTTTTTTACAGGCTGCGCTTCACAGCCTTCCGAAGCTCAAAAGAGAGCGGCAAGCGGACGAAGCGCAAATTCCGCGTTTCCGCGTTTTGTAAGAGATGCGATTAATGCGGCTCCCGCCGATGCGCTTGTCGGCGTAGGGAATGCAAAAATGGCTACTTTAAGCCAATCCAGAACAATTGCAACCGCAAGAGCGCGCGCGGATATTTCCCGTCAGATGAATACTATGGTTGAGGATATGATTAATGATTCTCAAGCCAGCAATGAACTTGATAGAACTGCGGCAATTTCGTTTCAGGAAAATACAACGCAGCTGCTTTCAAGAGCGACGCTTACAGGCTCAATTACAGCGGAAGAAGATATGGACACCAATGAAATGTATTGGGTTGTAGTGTATCTGAGTAAATCAAATGTTGTTAATGAGATTAATCAGGTTCAGGCAGCGGCAAAACTCGCTGTTCCGGCAGCGTACGCTTTCGACGCTAATTCACGAATGGATACGGCTTTTAACAGAGCTCTTACCAGAGAAATTCAGGGCGTAGACAGATAGCAGTATTCCTTAAAAGAACAACACACCCCGTCCGAACCTCTGGTTCGACTTTAGGGCGGGGTTGTTGATTAAAAAAATTTTAAAAGGATTTAGCGTGAAAAAAAATAAATATTCATTAATTTTTTTAAGTTTATTTTTTATTTTGATATTTTTTATAAACGGGCTTGCCGATGCGCAAAGCAGTGCTCCTGATTGGACGCGCGATCCATACAGAAGATTTGAAAGACAAACATATATTGCTGCAGCCGGTATGGGAAATTCCCGCCAGGCCGCGGAGAGGGATGCTCTTGCAAAACTTGTCGCGATATTCGGGCAGAGTATTCAGGTAGATGAAAGAATTTCTACATCTTATCAGGAAGCGGTTAACAGCGGCTCTGTCGCTGTTTGGTCAGAGAATACAGCTGTAGAAAATACCATTACCACTTCCACGGGAATGGATTCACTTGTCGGCGCTGAGATTGGAGACAGGTGGGATAATGGCAGAGATTTTTATGCTATAGCGATTCTTAATAAATTAAACGCAATATCCTCATATTCTCAGATGATTAGGGCAAACACGGTTGTTATAAATAATCTAGTTAATATTCCGGCTGCGGAAAAAAATACCCTGGAAAGCTATGCGCGATTTCAATTTGCCGCAATAATCGCGGATATTACAATAAGTTATGCAAATGTATTAAATTTTATCGGAATGCCGGACAGAGCGCATGGGTTAAGAACCGGAAATGATTTTAGGCTGGAAGCCCAGGAAATCGCAAGATCAATTCCTGTAAGCATAAGAGTAAGGAATGACAAAGCCCAAAGGATCGAGAATGTTTTTGCAAGATCATTTACAGAAATTGGTTTTAGAAGCGGCGGCAGTAATTCCCGTTATGTGCTTGATGTTAATATAATTATAACACCGCTGGAATTTCCAAGAAATCCGAATAAATTTGTAAGAATGGAATTAACAGCCAATCTTACTGATACAAATCAGGGAGTTGTTTTGCTTCCGTACAGCTATATAAACAACAGGGAAGGTCACGCTACTCTGGAAGAAGCGGAAAATCGTATTTTCAGCGCAGCTGAACAAAAAATTCGCAGTGAATATACAGGTATTTTAAACGAATATCTTTCCAGTTTGATTCCGCAGCGAAGATAATATTCATTCTCAAAATATAAATCTATATTTCATAAAATAATAAAAAAGATTTTGCTTTCTCTGTTACGCAAAATGTGTTATATTGGATACATGATAAGAAAAATTATTAAGATAGATGAAGAAAAATGTAACGGCTGCGGTCTTTGCGTGCAGGCATGCCGCGAAGGCGCCATTTCGTTAGTTGAAGGAAAAGCAAAACTAACGCATGAAGATTACTGCGATGGTTTGGGAAACTGCCTCCCTGTATGCCCTGAAGGCGCTATTGATTTTGATGAAAGGGAAACGCTGGAATTAAACGTAGAAGCAATAGAGGAAAATTCCGCCGAAAATAACGAAAATACACAGCTAACAAATGAATTACGCCAATGGCCGATACAAATTAAACTGGTTCCCATAAACGCGGGATATTTTAATAACGCTGACCTTTTAATCGCGGCGGACTGCGCCGCATACGCATGCGCAAATTTTCATAAAAAGTACATGAAAGGAAAAATAACGATTATAGGCTGCCCAAAACTTGATAATACTGACTATACGGATAAATTAACTTCCATCTTGGAATACGGAAAAATTAAATCAATAACAGTTGTAAGAATGGAAGTTCCATGCTGTTCTGGGATTGCTAACGCGGCAATAAATGCCGTAAAATCGCATGGAAAAGATATCCCTGTAGAGGTTGTGTCGTTAAAGATTATTTAAGGCGCCCATTCCGAATAGCGCGAAGTCATATTTAACAGGGTCTTCAGGGCAAAGCTCCCGAAGTTTTTCGGTTAATAAAATCACCGCTTTTTTATCATTGGATTTTCTCTCCAGTAATCCAAGTTTTCTTGCTGTGCGCGCGACATGAACATCAAGCGGAATATATAGAGACTTGGGGTTTATTTTTTTCCAAAGACCGATATCTACAGCGTCTTTTCGCGTAAGCCAGCGGAGGGCAAGGTTTAGCTTTTTGCAGGCAGATCCATTCCCGTCTTTTTCTCCAGGATTCGCGACATGAACTGAATATTCTCCTTTGTTTGCCTTTGCCATTTCTTCGCGAAATAAAGCAATTCCTTCCCATATATCGCAAGAGCTTGCGAAAATATTTTCCAGGTTTTCGTATTTCGCGTAACAGCGTTCAAAGCCCCTGCAGTAATATTTAAGATCGTTTTCAAAGAAAGTGCGGTGAATGTTTTTATTTTTAAGTTTTTTATAGCCGCCGCTTGTGATAAAATCAAAGGGGCTTTTCCCCATAAGGGCAAACATTTTTTCTGCGGAACGAAGAATTAAATCACGTCTTCCCCATGCGATAGCCGCTGATAAACACGCCGCAATCTCTATATCTTCACGCTTTTTATAACTTCTTGGAAACCGCACAGGATCAAGCGGAATAAATGCAGGCGTGCAAATCTTCTCGTACCATTTATCCAATTCATTCAGCATCAATTTATATTTAACTACATTCTGGAATAGTTGGGCGCTTCATGCGTTATCTGCACATCATGAGAGTGGCTTTCGCGAAGCCCTGACGCCGTAATCTTGACAAATTTCTGGTATTTATTTAAGTCGGCGATATTTTTACACCCGCAGTAACCCATGCCCTTGCGAAGACCGGCTACAAGCTGATTTAAGTAAGAACGAAGCTCGCCTTTATACGGAACACGTCCTTCGATGCCTTCGGGAACCGGAGCTTCATCCTTTCCTATCTGGTAACGATCTCCGCCTCCGTCAGAAATAGCGCCCATGCTGCCCATTCCGCGGTATTCTTTGTAGATTCTTCCGTCATAAATAATTTCGTGTCCGGGAGCTTCTTTAAGACCCGCGAATAAATTGCCAATCATTACAGCGCTGGCGCCGGCTCCTATCGCTTTTGTTATATCGCCTGAATATTTAATGCCGCCGTCTGCTATTACAGGAATGTTGTGTTTCGCAGCGGCTTCGGCGCAGTCTAAAACCGCTGTAAACTGAGGAACGCCGATGCCTGCGATAATTCGCGTCGTGCAGATGGAACCGGGTCCTATGCCGACTTTAACAGCGTCCGCTCCGGCTTCGATCAATTTTTTTGTTCCTTCTTTTGTGGCGACATTTCCGCCGATTACAGGAATATCAAATTCTTTTTTAATTTGACGAATAGCGTCCATTACGTTTTTTGAATCGCCGTGAGCTGTATCAAGAACGACAAAATCTACTTTGGATTTTATTAAAAGCGGAAGACGAGTGGAAAAATCCTGAGGCGAAATTGCCGCTCCCACTATAAGCCTTCCGTGTTTGTCTACGGCGGCGTTAGGGAAATGCTGATTTTTTTCCATGTCTGTTACGGTTATAAGACCTGTAAGTTTTCCGTTATTATCTACAACAGGAAGTTTTTCGATACGGGATTCGCTGAATAATTCACGGGCTTTTTCGACCGAAGGATCGCCTGTAACAATTATTAGCTGGCTTTCTTTTGTCATAACTTCGGTTACAGAAAGAGAATCGTCTCTGCAAAAACGAAGGTCACGGTTTGTTATAATTCCTTTTAATTTGCCGTTATCGTCAACAACAGGAAAACCGGAAACGCCGTAAGTATCGACAAGTAATCTTACGTCTCTTATATGAGCGGTCTGCGGAATCGTAACAGGGGATTCAATAATCCAGTTTAAGTGCCGTTTAACATTCGCTACCTGATGCGCCTGTTCTTCTGGTTTTAGGTTGCGGTGGATTACGCCGGCTCCGCCTTCAAGAGCGATAGAAATCGCAAGCTTTTCCTCTGTGACAGTGTCCATAGCGGCGGAGATAACAGGTACATTTAAGTGGATTCCATCGCAAAGGATTGTTTTTACATCACATTCTCTCGGAAGAATTTCCGAATAACCCGGCTGTAATAAAACATCATCGTAGGATAAACCTTCTGTGAAAAAATTATTTGCTTCCATAGAGGATCATGGCATTTTGAAAAATTTTTGTCAAGAGACAGAGAAAGGATAGAACGCAGGTTTCGTCCACTATAAATTTATATAAAATTGTTATATCATCGGTACAAAAGGGGGGAGTGTATGAGTTTGGAATTAACAGGCGGTAATTTTGAGGCTGAGGTACTCAATTCGCCTCTTGCGGTACTGGTAGATTTTTGGGCGCCCTGGTGCGGTCCCTGTAAAATGATAGGTCCTGTAATTGACCAGATTGCCGATGAATACGCGGGACGGATAAAAGTCGGCAAAATCAATATCGACAATGAAGCCGCCCTTGCCGAACAGCATGGGATTGTATCAATTCCCACACTGGTCGTTTACAAGGACGGAGAAATCGTCGCTCAGAAAAACGGAGCCGCTCCAAAACACGATATAGAAGCTCTTTTTAAGAACTTAGTTTGAATACCGTTTTGGATTGTTCGCGCCTCCCGGCGTAGCGCTGCTTGTCGCCGTGATATACCAATCTGCGTTTGTCTTTGAGTTTTCCAGAGTTTCATCGCGGCAGATTGTGCGGGTATTTGTCGTCCCGGAACTTGGGACAGCTTCGCCGATCCATGCTCCATTGAGTAAAAGATAATCCGCTTTTTCCGGAAAATATTCCTTTGGCCAGGGAGAGCCCGGGTTCTCCCTTAACATCACCGCGGCGAGTATTTTATCGTCCTGATCCATCACATAAACAAATGATGTTTTATGAATAAGTTTTGTTTCTCCGGGCACCCAAAAATCACGCGCGTTTTCTGATGAATTGATGCCTCCGGATTCGGAGAGGCTGCTTCCAAGCTCGTCTTTGCTTTGCGGATCGAAAGTGCGAAGGTGCAGCACAACATAATCGTCTTTTTTTACCTCCACGGGAGCGAATTCATAAATTGTTTCCCTGCTTGCGGTTGAGTTGCCAATTATAACTACTCTCATCGCTCCAAGATTTCCCGCCGAAAGCATTTTNAATTCGATGAATTCCGATTTTTTTCCGGCAGCCGCGTTCGCGTACTCTGTACACAATTCATTGATAACCAATTGCGGCATCCTGTTGTTTCTCGCGCGAAATGTTACAAGAACATTGATGGTGTTCTTTTTCTCATCTTCGGCGACAAGATCCGCGGTTATAAGTTTGCCTCCTTCCGGGATTTGCCCGAATTTAACAAGGACTCTTTCGCCGCCTTCCGCTGAGGCGACAGGTATTTCCGGTATAAAACTCACGCTTTTTACCTTAACAGGCCGGGAGAAAACGAATTCCACTTCATCCGCGGAAACTGTCCTTAAACTTAGGAAAGTAACCGCCTGCGAGCTTCCTCCCAGGATTCGCGACATCGCAGAGTCGCCCGTCGAGCAGGAGCAAAGCACAGCGCACACTCCCACCAGCATCAAGTAATTTTTCATATTAAAGCCTCCACCTATATATGGCGCGGCCGTGCACTACGCTTTAGTGAAAACTGAATTTTTTTTAAATTTTTATTAATTTTATGAAATTTGTCATTGTTAGCGTCTTAGGTGTAAGCGTTACGCTTTAGTGAAAACTGTAAATTTATTAATTTGATGAAATATGCTACAAGTTTTTGACAGCTTTTTTTATAGTATCAATCTGTTCTTGAATGATAGGTAAACTCTTACATATTACTTCCAATGATTCTTTGTTACTTTGAACAGCGCCTTTTGTCAGATATTCAACAGAAGTATTAAGGGAAGAGGCAATGCGAACAGCTTCGTTTACTCTTGGGAAAAGCCCTTTAGACATCCATCCTTGAAATGTGTTAAAACTGATACCTGCCTTGTGAGCGACCCATTCTTGGGTAGTATTTTGTAATTTTATCTCTTTTTTTACTGTTTTCCAGAAAATTTCGGCATTATCCTTCATATTGTTAGTATTATGTACGATAAACAGCCAAAATACGTCCAATTAGGCAGAATTTCACTTGACTAATATGTCTATATAGATATAATTTAACCTTAAAACAATCAGTATAGATGGTTAAGGAGGAATAAAAATTCACGTTTTTCATGGCTCGCCTTTCGAGCTAAGGCGATTTTATGTCTTCTTGACTGTTTTCCTTTATATTTTGTCCACTCCGGCTTTTTCCAATGAATCAAATTGGTATGATGGAATTTTTTTGGAAGGATCTGCTCTCCATTACTTTACTCCGGATTTATTATCTGATTTTATCAAGCCCGAGATAGGTTTTAGGGGAGCTTTAGGTTATGAATTTAAAAACTTTCGTTTTGCTGCTGAATCCGGTTTTAGCCGTATCCACGGAACCAATCCTCTTGTCCTGGAAATTTCTTTTATACCTTTGGTTTTTAAGTTCGGCTATCATTGGCAGTTTTTCTCTATTTTTGGTTTACAGGCAGACTTAAATATTGGAGCCGCTTTTTCCAATACGCTGAGGTACGAAACTGCTGTCGATGTAATTTTTAATAATTTAAATGAAGACAGCGAGACTAGTTTATTATCCGGTACGCGCCTTTATTTAACAGTTTCTCCGTTTAATTATTTTAAGATTTACGCAGGAGGAGGGCTTGATGTCATTTTTGAAAATGACGGAGCGATTCCTTTGGTTTTACTCGAATTTGGGATTTCTATAAAACCATTTATGTTAACCGGCAGTATAGCCAGGCAGATAAAAAGAGGCAGTTCGTCCGTAAACAAGGTCTTTTTTGAATCAAACAGCGCTGTAATTGTCGAACAGTATATTTCTGTACTTGATGAAACAGGATATCGGTTAAGGGAGAATCCGTCTTTGCAGATAACGCTTTATGTATACCACACGCTAAGGGGTGTTGAAAAACAGGTTAGGTACGGTAATGGAGATCCCGCTCTTTCTTCGGCGCGAGCCTCTTTCTGCGCTGAATATCTTGCGAAAAATTACGAAATTGATTTATCCAGAGTTTCTGTTGTTTACCGTAAAGCCGCAAACAGAAATGAATTATATAGATGTATTGAATTAATTGTCAGATAAACAGGAGTGAATATGAAGGTTATTAAAAAATTATTGCTTACAATTGTTTTTTTAGGATTATTATCCGCTTGCGGTAATTATTTCCATGATCTTATTCCGCCTGATGATAACAGGATACTATCATTTGAAATTGACGGACAGATAGATAATTCCATAATTACGAATAATTCGATAACTGTAACAATAGATACAATTACGGATATACATTCTTTAATACCGCGCGTAGAGATTTCCAGAAAAGCGGTTATTATTCCTGTCACTCTTAATTATATTTATGCGGCTTTTCCGGGCATTGATATAGTCAAGACAGCAATTGATCTTTATACAACAGCGGATTTAACAAGATATGTCTGGGATTTAATAGAAGATACGCCGGATTTTAATATTCCGGCTCTTGATATTCCAATTGATTTTTCTACTACAGTTAATTTCCTTGTTGTTTCGGGGCAGGGAAGTATAAGGCAGTATGCCGTAAATGTAGAGGTAGACTCAGGGCTTCCGCATTTATTTTCTTTTGGTTTTTATAAACACGACAATCCGGAACTTATACATGACGCTGTTACATTGGTTAATAAAAACGCCAAAAGTATATATTCGGCTGTTTTATATCCTGCCGAGATGGATTTTTTAACCTACGAGCTGATACCTATATACGAAATCCACGGCGATAAAGTCGAAGTTGACGGCGAAGAAATTAAAAGCGGTATTGATGCGATTCGTTTTAATAAAACAACGGGAATACAACATAAGACAGTCACAGTTTGGCGTGATGGTAACGCTTTGGACTTTACTTTTACTGCCGTTTTTACAGAAGATCCTGACAGTGTAAGAAGCATAACAGACTTCCGTTTTAATAGAATAAATAATAATAATATTTACGTTAACGCAGTAGCATCAATAATTAATAATGACGCTCTTGGAACAATCAATATACAGGTATTTTACTCTGGAGCCAAACCCGCGTTTTTAACGCCGCATTTTATTTCACCGGGCACAGTTTCTGTCGGCGGAATTACCCAGACAACAGGATCCAATACGCACGATTTTTCATCGCCTGTTTTTTATCGCGTTGTTTCACGTAACAATAGATTTGTAAGAACATACACTGTCTTTGTGGATTTTGTAGATATTACCTCAGCTTCGCCTGTTATAAACAATTTTAAGTTTTCATCCGCCTTAAATCATGAATTAACAGAGGATTCACAGGCAACAATAAGCGACGCGTCGGGGCATATAATGATAACGGTAAAATACAGAGGAATAAACGCGCCCGATTCACTTACCGCTGAATTTTCCGCGACAGGAATTGTCAGGGTTTTCAGCGCTGTTCAAACATCAGGTTTTAGCGCGCAGAATTTTTACAGGCAGGTTAAATACACCGTAACAAACCCCGAAAACTCCCTGTTTACGCGCGATTATTGGGTGCAGGTAACTTTTGTACGTGATACTTCATCGGATGCCTCGATTACGTCGTTCAGTTTTCATCCGGACGAAAATGCCGGATTAAATGAAGAACTAAACGGAAGAATCGACAATGCCTCCGGAAGAATTACGATTTTCGCTCCCATCGGTTCCGGTATAACATCAAGAACAATGTATCCGCGTTTTTCAGCAGCAGGTCAGGTCAGTGTAAACGGCGCAATTCAGACAAACGGTAACAGCGGACAGCATTTTAATACGCCTGTTATTTACAGGGTTGTTTCCGCTAATGGAATAAACGCAAGAGAGTACACAGTAACGGTGCGAGAGCTTCGAAGCACAATTTATGTTGACTTAAACGCGCACGGCGAAAGTGACGGTACTTCATGGAAGGACGCGTTTAGGGATCTAAAAGACGCATGTGAAGCCGCTTCTCTGTTTGCACAAGACGTACCCAAAGAGATTTGGATAGCGAAAGGGACGTATAAGCCAAGCGCAGATAGAAACAGGGAAGAATATTTCCTTTTAACACCTAACACAAGCTATCTTGGCGGTTTTTCCGGAAACGAAACAATAAAGAGCGAGCGTAACGCAGCCGGTAATCCTGTAATTATTAACGGTGATTTAGGAGGAGGTGTTTATTCGATGCAGCTATTTGCTAATTTTAATATAGATAACACAACGCAGATTATTAACGGAGATATAATTTTTGATAATATCTCGTTTGTAAATGCCAGATACGAAGGATATATAACCAGATATGGCGGCGGAGCGATAGGCGTTGAACAAACCAGCGGAAAAAATCTGCGCGTCACCAACTGTACTTTTAATAATTTTCAAAACGCTAACGGCGCAGCGATCTATGCGCGAGGAGGCGGCGATGTATATATAGATAATTCCAATTTTTCAACTTGTTCAAGTTACGATCTTACCGGCGTTATTTTTACTACTGTTTCTGGAATTACTGAAATAAAAAACGTAAAAATATCATCAGTATCAAGAGGCAGTGCGGTTACTAATTTTAATGGTACTCTTAAAATAAGTGATTCAGAATTTATAGATATAGCAGATCAATATGCCGTTTACAGTAATAGAGGGCTTACAGCCGATTCGCTTAGTATACAAAATTCTTTAAACGGAATTTGGATTACTGGAGGAGCGTTAAATCTTTCAAATGCTAATTTTAATAACATATACACAGGTGTATGGTTCGATTCCTTTAATGGTAGAGCAGTTATTGAAAATTCTATTTTTAATAATTGTTTTCTAGGTGTAGGAATTGGTAGCTCTTCTTCTATTGATCTTTCAGAAATAATTGTTACCAATGTAAATGGCTCAAATGGCTTGAGGTTATATTCAAGCGGAAGAGTTGATATACAGAATATAAAAATTGAAAATGTAAAACGAGGAATGCTTATTGTTACTGATGACTCTGTTATAATTTCTGATGCCAGGATTAAAAATGCTAAAACAGAAGATGAAGATTTTGGAGGGGGGATTTCTATTAGCAGAGCAAGAAGCTTAGAAATTACCAATAGCATAATTGAGGATACAGAAGCGTTCTGGGGTGGTGGAATATATTTTTTACCTTGGGAAGCCGCCACTATTTCTATTACAGGAGTTGAATTTAATAATTTAAGCGCAAAACAGGGAGGAGCAATCAGTATTTTAAGCGCGAATGCATTAACTGTAAATATATCGCATTGCTATTTTAATAACACAAAATCAACCGATAATGCTTCTAATTTGGGGGGAAGAGGAGGAGCAATATATTTCGATGCCAATGTATTAGGTTCAATTAATAATTGTACTTTTTCCAATACTTCATCAGTTGGAAGAGGAGGAGCTATCAGTACTCAAGGGTTATATTTCGACTTAAGTATAAGCAATTGTACATTTTTAAATACCGTTAGCTATTTTGGGAGTGGAAATGCAATTTCCATTATATCGAATGGATTAAATGCTTCCATTTTTTCTTCCATATTATTGAATAATAATTTTTCTGGAATTCCAAATCCTTTATATATGCCCATTCCCTAGCATAAGTTTAAGAAGAAGATATCGAATAGCAGCTCTTAAACCATTCTTTCTTCTGCGTGAAGGTCTTTTGCCTATTCTCCGTGCCTTTCCCCGGGAAAAAACTTTTTAATAAATTCTTTTGGGCTTATTGCCGGAACAGGGGAGTTTTCAAAATCTGTTTCGTTTCTGGAAATTATATAATCGGCTTTCTCGCGTTTCGCGATTGCGGCTATTACTGAATCTTCAAAATCAGGAATGAATAAAAGGACAGCTTTCGTGATATCTTCCGATGTAGCCTTGCAAATTTTTACATAGTTACTTAGTATGAATATTTTTTCTCTTAAAATAACAGGATCATTTATATATTTTCTTAAAATATAATAAACATCCGTAACCGCGCTTGCGCTCATTATGGTTTCAATTTCGCCTTCCAGACCAAGCAAAATGATTTTATATGAATTATCAAAAAATTTTTCGTTTTTTCCGAGTATGTCTATAATAATATTTGTATCAATAAGCACTTTCATGCGGATCCCAATCCCTGTTATAAATTGATTCTGAGTTTTTTCCACGTTCTTCCAGCCGTTTATTTACTTCATAAGGGTCTTCACCGGGAAAAGCCCTTCTAAATATTCGTTCCATTTTTGCGTCTTCGAGGCTTATATGGTTTTGGGGAATGATTCCAACAAGAGAGTTAAGAATTGACATTTTATCCTGCATAGGATCGGACAATTTGGCTACCATTTTACCATTTTTGGTTATATATACTTCCTTTTTTTCTGCTACAGAATCAATATAGTACCCGATATTTGTCTTAAATTGTGTTGCTGTAACGACCATAAAATCCTCCTTAAAATCGCACAATATAAATATACATCAATCGCACGAAATATTCAAGTAAAATGAGCATTTTTTTTATCTTTTGTTAGTTTCGGGAAAACACAAAAATACGAATTCTTAAAATATTTCTTTAATGTAGCACCGGTATTTATTCCTTTATCCATAAGCTCTTTACATGTATCCATATAAATGTTAAATTATTCCAGCAGAACACACTATTTATAGAGGTATTTTATGGCAAAGAAGGATAAAAGAACGCTTGGTCAGGAAAAAGAGACGGCTTCCGAAGCGATTTCCAGAAAATTCAAACAAAGTCCCGGTATTTACATCGGGTCGATTGTTGTTCTTATTCTTATATCCATAACATTTATTGGCGGTGATTTCCTTTCCGGCGGCCGAATGGGCGGCGGAGATGAAATGATATTTGGCTATTACGATAAAATTCCGATCATGCTGGTTTCCGGTAATATATTTGCTCAAAATTATGAACAGATCAGAACTAGAACTCATGAAAGCCTCAGAGCGCAGGGAAGGGAGGTAGACGAATCTAATGTTACTGGGTATATTTGGCGTCAAGCTTATGAACAGACTTTAGTTCATATTGCGATTTTAAATATGATTAAAAAATCAAATTATTCTGTTCCCGAAAGAATTGTAGACAGAGCAGTTGCCAAGATGCCTCGTTTTCAGCAGAACGGGCGTTTTTCCAGCAACTTATACAATGAAATATCTGAATCCCACCGAATTTCCCTCTGGAGGCAAGCCCGTGATAATATCGCGAAAGATACTTTCTTATCGAAGTTTTACGGACTTATGATTCCTGAGAACGAAGTTAATTTCTATGCAAACATGGGATCTCCAATGAGAAGTTTTAGTATGGTTTCCTTCAATATCGAGGATTATCCGGAGAGCGAATTTTTGGCGTATGCCAGAGAAAACGCAAAGCAGTTTGGATCGATTCATCTGTCAAAAATTATGATTACAAGCAGCGAAAGAGAAGCAAACAGAGTGCTGTCTTCGATTAAAAACGGAAATATAACTTTTGAAGAGGCTGCAAGAGTTAATTCACAGGATGGTTACGCAGACAGAGGCGGAGACATGGGAAGCCGCTATCTATTTGAACTTGACTGGGATATTCCCGGTACAGCGGACAGAGATGTAATTTATCAGCTTGGCAGAGGCGAAATAAGCAATGTAATTACTGTAAATAACGGATGGGCATTTTTCAGGGTAGAAAATGAATTCAGCGAACCTGATTTTAATGACAGTATTTTAATGGAAAGAGTGCGTTCTCAGGTAAGAAGCTCATCATGGGGACGAATGGAAAACTGGGCGATTGATCGCGCAAAGGAATTTAACACAGAGGCGCTGAGCGCCGGTTTTGAGAATGCCGCCCGCTGGCATAATCTGGAAAGACGCAGCTTTGGTCCCGTTCCCATAAATTTTGCAAGCACTCAATATATTTTAACTACTTTGCAATCATCATATATATCAGGTCTTACTCAGCAGGAAATAAATGCGCTTGCGAATAATGAGGATTTCTGGAGAATTGGTTTTTCCACTCCGTTAAATACGCCGTCCGAGCCGCTTGTTCAAGGCTCCAAAATTTTCGTTCTTTTTCCGACAGAGCAGGTTGAAGCCGATGAAGATGCGCTTGAAAATATCAGGTCGATGTTCAGAGGATGGTGGTTATCATATCAAATGGAACAGTCATTGCAGCCGTATTTCCTGAATAACGGAAAAACGACTAATGATGATTTTTATTTGGAAGCTTACCGGCGTTTTATATTGCAATAATGCATGGAAAAAAACGGGAAAACCCTTTTATCGGAAATTGATCCTGTCCGCCGCGCAGAAAAAACGGCGGACGCTGTGAGTGTTACGGACAGAACCCTTTATTTTTGCCCTTCTCCCATTTATGGTTATGGTCTTTCCCGCATTCTTTCTCGTCTGGAAACAGAAGCTCCGTCTTCCGCTGTCCTTTGCGTAGAAGCCGACCCTGAGCTTTTTAATATTTCACTTAACAATATTGATCCATTAATCCTTTCGAATAATAAGTTTCGTATAACAAATATTCAAAACGGCGAATCGCTTTATTCTTTTTTTGACAAAGCATGGGGCGCCATGTCATTTAGAAAAATCGAGACTGTTAAATTTACAGGAGGGTATCAGCTTTTTCCGGAATTGTATGCTTCTCTTTGCGATACGCTTCGCCGTGAAATAGCGGCTAACTGGAGTAACGCGCTTACACTTGCGAAACTTGGGCGTTTGTATATAAGAAACTTTTTGCGTAATATCGCCTCACTTACAAGTTTTTCATTCCTTGAAGACCTTTCTTTTGGATCATCGCCTGTTCTGGTTCTTGGAGCGGGTCCTTCGTTAGACGACACTCTTGACGCATTGCAAAAAGCAATTAACAGGGAAAAGCCTGTAAGAGACTGCTTTAAGATTATTTGCGTTGATACATGTCTTGGCGCGTTAAAAGACAGAGGAATTATTCCGGATCTAACCGTAATTCTGGAAAGCCAGCACTGGAATATATTTGATTTTACAGGAAACTCAGGCTGGAAAATCCCTGCCGCGGTCGATCTTTCTTCTCTTCCGTCTTCGGCGAATCTTCTTACAGGAAGCGGCTTCCTGTTTTTTACGCCGTGGACTTATTTGCGTATTTTTGAAAGATTAAAAAAAAGCAATCTGCTTCCAAAGGTTGTTTCGCCGCTTGGCTCTGTTGGATTAACGGCGGTAGAAATAGCAAGGCGTCTAACAAGCGGCAAAATAATCTGCGCAGGAATTGATTTTTCATTTACCGCAGATAAATACCACGCGCGCGGAACGCCCGGTCACCGCAGAAGATTAAATTCGCAGACACGCTTTAAACGCCTTTTTAACACAACGGCTTTTGAAGAATCTACGATAACTGCTGTTTCCAAATCGGGTATAAATGTTCACACAAGTCCAATAATGAAAAAATACAGAGATCTCTTTGAACAGGAGTTTGGAGGCGACCCCCGCGTTTTTGATATTGAATGCGCTGGAAGTTTCGCTGCCGGTACGGGGCTGCCGCTGGGAGTGAAGACCTTATCGATAGACGAATTTAAAAAAGAGTTTGACCACGAACCATCACGAACCAGAACAAACCTAAACTGCGCTGTCGAAGATCAGGTTCGTGTAAAAACCGAAGGTTTTATTAGTGGTAAAAAAGAAAATATAAATGTTTTTTATGAAAATGAAAAAAAATTATTAACAGAGCTGCGCGGGATACTTACAGGTGAAATCAAAGCAGAACAAGGACATCTTGAAGAATTAATCAGTGAATGTGATTATCTTTGGGCGCATTTTCCTGACTGCGCCGGAAGAAATCAGGACAGCCATAAAAATTTTATTGCAGAAAAATCATTCTTAAAGAGAGTACGCGCGGAGATCGATCCAATGTTAAAATTAATCTCCCATGTCATTTAATACTTCAGATACGCTCACCTTTTCTTTTTCATCTTCGCCGTGGCGCACAAAGATTAGGCTTACTAACGCAAGCGCGAAAGCAACGCATGAATAAAGGAAAAGTACCCTGAAATGACCTACAAAATCGCGTATAAACCCGAATAAAATGGGAGAAAATATCTGAGATGTAAAAGAAAAGAAATAATAATAACCGATAAAAGTTCCAATCTTTGATTCACCGGAAAGACGCACAACCATAGGAAGAGAGTTAATATTTACAAGCGCCCAGAAAAATCCGGCAAAGAAAAGACAGCCTCTTGTCATCCAGACGTTCGCGGCGAATATCATCGGGAGAAATAATATAATAAGACCTGTTAATCCAATCAATATCGCTTTACGCCGTCCTATGGCGGCTCCTATAAAACCCGATGGAACCGCGAATCCCAAAAAGGTAAGCGAAAAAATTGACAATGTCATTGAAGCATCGCCCGGCGTCATGTTAAGAGTGTTTGTAGCGTACAGCGTAAAAAATGTTTCAACGGCGTTGTAGCCCGTAAACCAGAAAAATATTCCAAAGAGAATTAATAAAAGGCTTTTTTTCTCGTCTTTATTGAGTTTAACTTTTTCTTTTTTAATTTTTTCCTGCGGCTCTTCATTTTCCTGTTTGTAAGCGTGTTTGGGTTCGCGCACAAAAAATACAAGCACGAAAAGAGCGAGAATCATCATTGCGGAACTCATTATAAATGGCAGCGGGAAACCGTTGCCGGTTTTGCCAAGCCAGTAATTAAAAAGGATTCCGCCCAAAAGAAACGCAAACAGGCTGCCGATTCCGCCCATAAAATTGACGATACCGTTTGCCTGGCTTCGAAGAGGGCCGGGCGTAAGATCGGGCATGAGCGCTACAACGGGAGATCTCCACGCCGACATTACAAATGTAAAAATAATCAATATAATCATTAATGACAATAAACTGTTCATATATGGAACCAAAATAAACGCCGCGGCGCACAGCGGAAGTCCGACAAAAATATACGGCATCCTTCGCCCGAAACGAGTCCTTGTATTGTCGCTTAATTTTCCAAAAAGCGGCTGAAAAATAACGCCGAAAACATTATCAATTGTCATTATAAGTCCTATAAGAGCTGTGCTTGTAACAAGTCCTTCCAGAAGCTGCGGTACAAAAGAATTGTAAACGCTCCATGCGATAGAAGAAGCGAAAAAACCAAAAGATAAAAGAAGCGTTGTTTTTATATTGAGCTTGTTTCCGTTCATGATTTCCATGTTAAACCCCTTTGTAACAATAACTGCCAGAGCCTAAAATAGCTTTGGGTTCATTCATCACGGCTTTTTAATACCGCTAAAAACGCGCTCTGGGGAAGCTCGACATCGCCGACCATCTTCATGCGTTTTTTACCTTCTTTTTGTTTTTCCAGAAGTTTTCGTTTGCGCGTAATATCGCCGCCGTAACATTTTGCAAGAACATCCTTGCGAAGAGCGTTAACAGTCTCGCGCGCGATTACCATGCTCCCTATGGAACCTTGTATTGGAATCTTGAACTGCTGACGCGGAATTTCGTCACGCAGTCTTTCGCAGACTTTGCGCGCCCTGTCATAGGCGTTTCCCTTAAAAACAAGCTGCGAGAGAGCGTCAACAGCTTTTCCGTTAAGAAGGATATCCAACTTAGCGAGTTCTGTCGGTTTATAGTCTGTTATGTCGTAATCAAATGACGCGTAACCGCGGCTAATGCTTTTTAAGCGATCATAAAAATCAAATAACACTTCGGAAAGCGGCATGTCGTAAATTAATTCAACGCGTTTTTCGTCAAGATACGTCATGTTTGTCTGCACTCCGCGTTTTTCAAGGCACAGTGTCATGATGTTTCCAAGATAATCGGTTGGCGTAATGACGGAAGCTCTTATGTACGGCTCCTGGGCGCTTTCGAGACGGCCTTCGTCGGGGTAATCGACAGGGTTATCGATTAACACTTCGTCCGCTCCCTTGATTTTCACCTTGTATTTAACGGACGGCGCCGTGAAAATTACAGATTGATCGAACTCACGTTCCAGCCGCTCTTGAATGACTTCGAGGTGAAGAAGCCCCAAAAAGCCGCAGCGAAATCCAAAGCCAAGAGCCGCGGAAGAATCTTTTTCGTAAATTAAGGAGGCGTCGTTCAGTTTTAATTTTTCCATGCTGGTGCGAAGTTCTTCGTAGTCGTTTGAATCCACAGGGTAGATGGAAGAAAAAACAACAGGCTTAACTTCCCTGAATCCGGGAAGCGCCTGTGTACAGGGATTTTCCGCTCCTGTCACAGTGTCGCCGACACGAACATCGCTTACGGTTTTAATGCCCGCTATAATGTAGCCGACATCTCCCGCGCTTAACTCTGAAGTTTCAACTAACGCAAGTTTAAAGATGCCGGCTGTCTCAACTTCGTAAACTGAATTGTTTGACATAAAAGAAATTTTCATTCCTTTTTTTATCGTTCCGTCAAAAAGGCGCAGATGAACTACAACTCCCCTGTATGGATCGTAATGGCAGTCAAATATTAATGCACGTAACGGAGAATCGGGATCACCTGAAGGAGCTGGAATACGATCTACAATCGCTTCAAAAAGCTCGTCTATGCCGATACCCTGACGGGCAGAACATAAGATGGAAGTCTCGGCGTCAAGACCAAGGTCTTTATCTATCATTCTTTTAACCCTGGGAATGTCGGCAGCAGGCATATCTATTTTATTTATAACCGGCACAATCTCAAGGTTGTTTTCAAGAGCGAGGAACATATTGGAAAGAGTCTGCGCCTGCACACCCTGAGTTGCGTCAACAAGTAAAAGCGCTCCCTCGCATGAATTAATCGCCCGGCTTACTTCATAGCTAAAATCAACATGCCCGGGCGTATCTACCAAATTGAGGGTATATTCTTTGCCGTCAGCCGCATTGTAAGGAATTGTGACAGCCTGACTTTTAATCGTAATGCCCCTTTCTCTTTCGATGTCCATATTATCGAGGATTTGATTTTGAAAGTTGCGGTCATCTACAATTTTTGCTTTTTGAATCAGCCTGTCAGCGAGGGTAGATTTGCCGTGGTCAATGTGGGCGATAATACAAAAATTTCTTGTAAGACTTGTTTGTGCCATTGTTCACACTATAGCTGGAATATGATAAAATCACAATAGAAAGAAAAGGAAATTTACCACGAACGACACGAACAGAAGACTATATATCTGAGTACAGGTTCGTGTAGTTAGAGTGGTTCGTGGTTAAAATTCTTATAATTTATGGAGGTAATATGGTAGAGCTTTATAACACCGGAGTATTTCTTATTAACGGAAAGGATGTTATCGCTGACGACACCGATGCTGCGGTAAAATTGGAAAAGTGCGGCGTCTCAACGTCCAAAGAAAAGGCAAAAGAAGGGACGATTTCTTACGGTATTTTAAAAGCTCACAATAAGAGCAGCGATGATCGCAATCTTACCTTAAAATTCGATTCGCTCACTTCGCATGATATTACCTATGTAGGCATTATTCAAACTGCCAGAGCAAGCGGCATGGACAAGTTTCCAATACCGTATGTGCTGACAAATTGTCACAACAGTCTTTGCGCTGTCGGCGGCACAATCAATCAGGATGACCATGTGTTCGCTCTTAGCGCCGCAAAAAAATACGGCGGTATTTATGTGCCGCCCCACCTTGCTGTCATTCACAGTTATAACCGCGAAATGATGGCAGGCTGCGGCAAAATGATTCTTGGCTCGGACAGCCACACACGTTACGGCGCGCTTGGCACAATGGCAGTCGGCGAGGGCGGCGGAGAACTTGCAAAGCAGCTTGTCGGCAGAACTTACGATATGCCGGCAGCTCCCGTTATCGGAATTTATCTT
>JGI24695J34938_10001500_pt1 | contig 19706 bp, 12 predicted proteins | sample TergutCo191P3_FD_34938 | JGI IMG/M metagenome (IMG submission 34938)
TCAGGAATTGGGGTGAGGCGTTAAACCAATTCGCGATCATTTATGGGGATAGAGTCCCATTATGATAATTTGCGTTTTACACAGAAATTGTTAAATGTTCGGCGCAGCAGTTATTGTTTGTTATGCGACGTTATTTCTGTTTTTACAATTCATCCAAATTTTCTATCCCTACTTCCATTAGCATTTTAACAAATTCTTTTCCATCAAAAAGTAATACCTTATTCTTCACGGCTAATTGCTTTGCCTCTTTAGAATAATCATCTGATGAAGTAATTACCCAATAAACACGAGAATATCCATCAGAAATACTTAATTCAGTTTTTGAATAATCATTTATTTGTTGAACAGCCCAATCAGAAGTTTCTCCATTATGGAATTTTACTTGAACATTTACAATTACTTTTATTGGTTCAAATATACCAATAACATCTACATCACCTTTTTTATCTTTAGAATTTTTTCCAGGATTTAAATCTACAGATGTAGCGCCAACTTTTTCCAAATATTTTTTTATTAATATTTCAAATTTATTTGGATTTAACTCATTACGTATGATTTCAAGCCAATAACTTATTGATGAATCTATAATATTAGATTTTAGATTTATTGGTTTATGTTTTTTATAAGCTTCGATAGACTTTTTTATATTTTTTTCTAAATCACTAATATCTGCGTTTGTATTCCTAATTTTCATTCTTGCAGTTAATGAAGAATCTGCATAATCTTTTCTGGAAATATTTTCCATAATAGGTTTTATTTTCCTTAAAAAACCAATATCCAAATATTCTTTTTCGCTTTCAATTATAAACATACCATTTTTATTATGTATTATTTTTCTTTCGTTCCAGTCACAAAAGTCTTTTGACATCTTGTATGAAGAAGGTAATATTGATTTTGGTTCAATAATTTCATATATAGAAAAGGTATCCCAATGAGGTACTAATACCCAATCTCCTTTTTCCATTTCACCAATGAAATTCCATAGTGAATACCTTCCTCGTGGACGATCTTCCCATATTTTATCAAATTGTTCTTCAAAGTATTCCCAATCCTGTTCAGAAACTTTTTTAAGGAACTTTTCACTAGTAAAATCAGAAAACCCTATAGATAGATAACCATTTTCCAATAAAGGATGTGAAATAAAGTCAAGGTAACTAATTCTGTGTAACCAATAACGCATTTTTTTGCCTTCTCTTGAAAAATAGAACTAATAAAATATTGACATCGTATAGAGAATTTAAAGTTTTATCCACTGGTGCGCTGATCCACTCGGACAACCAAGACTACTCGGTTGGCTTTTCGATTTAACTAATACACCACATTTTTTACACTGGTAATTTTTATCCCCTGTGTCCCCAATATTAGTCCATTGATGCGCTGAACCTTTTGGACAACCTAAGCTACTCGGTTGGTTATTGGATTGTAATAAGGTCCCACATTTTTTACACTGATAATTCCGCATAAATCTTCCTATTGCGGAACACGAACAAAAGCCCGCTCCGCCGTTTTTATTAAAGTGAGGCTTTCCCAAAACTTTCGAACCGAAGGTTCGCGTTTTTGGAAAGCTGCCTTAGATTTCAAGTGAAATAAACTATTTATTACTTAGATATGAAATTAAGAAAAAGTCCTAAGGTATGTTTAACTTCATATTTTTTATCAGTTTTGTTATATATCGAAATTTTTAAGGTACCCGACATACCCCCCAATATAGGACTAAGAGCTGTTGCAGTAATAACATAATCATTAGGATAAAGAGTAAAAGTTTTAGATTTATTTGCTTCTATGGTTGTTTCTTCGACTACTTTGCCTCCTTCCTTTTCCGTAATGACCACTTTAATTGTACTCCAAACACCTCCATCGTTATATTTCACTTTGTTAATAATAGTGATTTGTCCCTCAGGCTCTCCGCATCCTGTAAACGCCAGTACAGACACCAGCAAAATCCCGATAAGTCCTGCCGCCAATAAAATTCTTCTTTTCATTATAAACCTCCTTAAAATAAAAGAAAAACGCTCATACAGACCTTCGCCGCGTATATAGGGTTTTATTATCATATTTTATACTTAAAGTCAAGGGTATATTTTTGTTTTTACAAAAATTATTAATAATGTATATAATAGCGGATTTTTATTTCGTCTTCCGTTTAATATCCGTCCGACATTGTTCTGTTTATATCGCGCTGATAAAGTTCCTGATAAATGAGGTTGCGGTTTTTAAGTTTTTCTTTTACTTCCCTTGTAAACGGCATATGCCGCCAGAAAGCGCCCCGGACATCTTTATCAAGTTTTTGAATGCCTTCCGATTCTTTTGTCATCCACAAAATATAATCGCGGATAAAATATTCTTTTATATCGCCTTTTAATTTTTGAGCCTGGAACCACTGGTAATAATTGCCGGTAAGCCCTTCTTCCATCCAGTAAAAAGACGCTTTCTCCTTCGCGACCTGCCAGCGAAGATCGGCGACGGCGGTAAGAACCGCGAGATACAGATTTCTTGGATACATCGGAACTATAATACGCCCGCGGCTTGTAGCGCGGTTATAACGGTCAAACGGCTCCCAGCAGAATCCCATATCGCCGTAGGTCGGCAGCAGTAAAACAAAAGGCGCAATGCGGTTTTGTTTATTTTTATATACGCGGCAGAACGCTTCAGAATCGATGCTCTCAATTCTCGCGAGCAGGGAAATGATATTCTCGCGCGTGGCGACTTCGTTCGGAACGCTGTGGTAATACTCGCCTGTTAAAACCGGAAAATGATTTCCCTGCCGCCCGATTGTCATCTTCGCCATTTGACGAACAGTTTCACATTCGGTATCAATGGCTCCTGTGTCAACGATTACAGGGCTGCCGCCTTCAGCAGTCATTTTATCAGCCAGAGACTGAACATCGGTGTTGGAGCTGTTAAAATCCCTTATGCTGACCGCCAGTTCCTGATCATTTTTAAGCAGCAATTTAAAAAGATTCAAAATCTCATTAATTGCCATTTTTTGTGATTCGCTGTATACATCGCTTACATCGGGAAATTCGCGCATAGGCATACGCTCATAAACAGTGTTTAATTTATCTTTTAAAATTCTTTCAATGTCATCGCGTTCTTTGCTTTTCGCCTTGAGCAATGATTTCGCGCCGTCAAGTTTGCCCTGCGCTTTTTCCAGTAATGCCTGTATTTTTGAGTTATTATTATTGCCGCCTTTCGCTACTTTCACTTCGTCGGTGGTAGACGGGCGCATCTTGCCGCTGCCGATTCCGCCATACCATTCATCAAGGTAATAAACCGGCTGATCCAGAGGATTATCATCAACAACTTTGCTGAAAAACTCTTTTACATCAGCGGGAAGAAAGGAGGGATGAAGCAGCGCGAAACGCAGTAAATATTTTTTAGGCGCGGGAATATTTCCGGCGGACTTTCTGGCGACACTGCCAATAAACTCCCAAAACGGCGAAATAAACTGCTGCCTAAAAACACTCCGGTCTTTTGGGTCTTTAGAAGTCATGAATTTTTGAAGAATTCCATGCACTCTTTGGGCAATCTCGCCTTCGTTAGACAGCGCGGTCTTATAATAATTGGGATCGTTAAAAAAAGTATGCCCTTTTTCCTCAAGACGTTTGGTTACCTGCGGAAACCCCGATGAGGCAAGGTTGACATCACCGCCTGACGAACTTGAAATATCAGCAAAATCAGCGTTATTCTTATCGCCAAATATATCGTTAAAATCCGGCATCGGACTATTTCCGGCGCCTCCGGTTCCCAATAAGGAGGCAATCTCGGGATCCATACTTCCTTGTTGATCATTTCCAGCCATATTTTATGATAAATTCATTATAAGTTATTGTCAATAATCATGATAAGAGCGTCTAAATCGATCTCTCCTGCTGTACAGGGCACTGTTATACCCCAATTCTCAAGTACTTCAGGATGAATCTCGCCGAAAACACCGGCCGGCTTTTCGCCGCAGGTTATGACAGCCGCTCTGCCTGGAATAAAACGCGGATCAGAGGATTCATCAACATTGTATTCGCGGGACAGATAGTAAAAAAGCGTCTGCATTTCCGCGGCGGCTGTGTTAAAGTTCGCGTCCGCTCCCGCGTGAAGGAAACCGGCGTACTGGTATGTTGAACTCCGGTAATTTTCGCTTTCATTAAGACAGGCGATTTTGCCGACTTCGAAAATTTTATGCGGATAAACCGATCTGCCGGAAATTGACTCGCTTGCCATAAGCGAAGCGATAATAGAGTCGCGCACATATTCATAGTTTTCTGTCATCGGGTTAAAGATACGAATAATCCTCCGGCCGGATGTGTTCTGAGCGCGCATGTTATCAACAAGCTCTTTTTTTGAGCCAAGATAGTTATAAATCATTTCCTGATAACCCATGCCGATAAAAAGCTCTTTAACCTGCCTGCTGAAAAGCGTCGCGGGTAAAAGCCGCCCGATTGTAGAATCGGACGGACGCTCCGGTTTGAACGAGCCGAGAGAACGGCCGATCATCACGTCTTCCGCCACATCCGCCGCGTGAAGAAAATCGTTCCGGTATTCAGGCGGAAAAGCCAGCACGCCGTCAACAGGAGCGCTGCTTTTCTGCCCGCGCTCATTGTCTTTTTTCGCTTCCGCTATGACGCCCATTCTCGCGAGAGCTTTAACACAGTCAGCCGCGCCCAGTTTTTCGCCGAGGAATTTCTCAATTCTTGAGAGTGAGCAAAAAACAGGCTCCTGAAAATAAAACGGCGTTACAATGTTTCTTCCAACAGGAGTGTCAAATTCGTACTCAATTTCCACAGGCTCGATTGTAAAACCGTTATCTGCAAGATCGCAGGCGACAATTGACGCGGCGAGAATGAGACAGTGCATATCCGTCCCGGTAAGCTCGACAAAAACCTCGCTGTCTCCAACCTGAACAGCGCCGAGATCATTAGAATTGATAATCGGCGGATAAGAAAGTATATTGCCTTTGGAGTCCGTTAACAGCGGATGAACCGGTTCGTGTTCCTGAATTGAAGCGAATTCTCTGCCCTTTGGATGCTGCTTAAGAATTTCCCGTAATGTGATAGGGTGAGTAATGCCGTACTCTTCCGCCGCGAGCGGCAGGAAGGAAACGGTGTCAGGATCAACGCCTTTGTAGATAATCGGCCAATTAATTAAAGGTTTACCGGATGACAAATTGTTTTCCGCTGTCCGGTAGATGCCCATCGAAAGGCTCCGCCGTTTCCGCCCGTAATTCCACGCCAGTTTCTCCTGCGTCTGAATCATATCCCGCAGCATTGGGTCAGTAATCTGCTTGCAGCGCGCTATAAAACCCGTAATAAAGGGGCGTACCTGCTTTACGGATGCCTCAACTTTTACCTTATGGACAGCCTTTTTTATATCGCCGGCGCGGGAAAAAAAAACGTATTCAGGGATTTTTCCGCTGTTATAAACGCGTAACTGCCTCGCGCAGCCCGCTGTACCCCAGAGATCAGGGCGGTTAGTGTCATTTAACTCGATTTTTAAAGTTCTTTCGGCTTCAGGGAGGCTCTTGTCACTGTCTTCATCCAGTTCCGCTTTAGCGCAGAACAGAGATTCCTCAAATTCATCCCTGTTTTGCCATCCGCCGGGACGCCCCGCGAGAGCGAAAAAAACCTGTTCGTTTACTTCAATTTTTGGCATATAACATTATATTTAATTTTAATATTGAAGTCTATGTATTAAGGTTAAATATAAAAAACTTGCCAAACATGAAAATATCAATCATAATAAGCGTACAAATAAATTTTATTTTTAGGAGGAATTTATGAAGAAACTAATTGCAGTATCAATTATGATTCTGCTCGTATCAGGCGCGCTCTTTGCCAGCGGCGCGCAAGGGTACACAGGCCCATTCAGAGTGGATGTGTTCTGGTATTCATTCAGTGATACATTCTTAACCAGTGTCCGCAACGCAATGACTGCTGAATTTACATCAGCGGGGATTACATTCCAGCACATTGATTGTAATAGCAACCAAACTACACAGTCTCAGGCGATTCAGACAGCCATAAACCGCGGCACCAGCTTATTGATTGTCAACATTGTAACAACCGGTGCGGAAGACGCGGCAATGAACATTGTAGAAATGGCAAGAAGAGCCAATGTGCCTTTGATCTGGTTTAACCGTGAAGTAACTAACAATGTAATCAGGGCTTATCCCAATTCTGTCTTTGTCGGCACATCAGCGGATGAAGCCGGTTTTATACAGGGGCAAGGCATTGCCAACTTCCTGCTCAGACCGGAGAACTGGAACGGCAATACATCAAAGTTTGACCTGAACGGCGACGGCAATATCAACTATGTCATGCTCAGGGGCGAGCATGGAAACCCGGAAGCTTTTGGACGCACAAAGTATTCAATTCAGGAAGCCAACAGGCTTCTCTCCGGAAGACTCCGCTTAACACCTTCTCCGGCAAATCAGACAAGCACACAGTATGAGAATGACGGCATAAGCAACTACTTCCTGTATGCTAACTGGTCAGCAGCCGAAGCAGCCAACCTTATGCGTACAGCTTTAACAGCCCACTCCCTTACCACCGGAGCAATTGAGCTTATCGCCGCGAATAACGACGACGCGGGACTCGGCGCTATCGAAGCAATGAACGAACAGGGCTTTAACACCGGCAGAGACGCGGCAAGATACATTCCCGTATTCGGCGTTGACGCGACAACAGTCGCTCAGGAAGCCATCAGGGGCGGCAGAATGACAGGATCAGTCCTGCAGGACGCAGCCGGAATGGCGAAAACAATCGTGACATTAGCGCGGAATCTTTCCAGAGGTCAGTCCTTATTATACGATGTAGATCAATTCAACATGGATCCCGGCGTTGCCAAGATTCGCGTACCCTACCAGTTGTTTAATTAGTTATCGCGCTTGCGCCTGAATAAAAGGCGCTCATGTGAGCGGAATTCTTTTTCTTACGGAAAAGAGTTCCGCTCTTTAATTAAAAAAGAAAAATAATTTTATGTAGTCTGACCGGATAATTTAATTAACAGTCAGGCAAAAAGGTTTGTTATGGGAAATGAACTGCTGCAAATAAAACAAGTAAGTAAATCCTTCCCTGGCGTAAAAGCGCTGGACAATGTCAGCATTAGCGTCGGAGCGGGAACTATTCATTCCCTAATGGGCGAAAACGGGGCAGGTAAATCCACTTTAATGAAATGCCTGTTCGGAATATACACGACAGACTCAGGCGAGTATATTCTTGACGGCAGGAAAGTGCTTTTCGCGAACCCCAAACAAGCGATGGATAACGGCGTATCAATGGTACATCAGGAACTGAATCAGGTGCATACGCGGAGCGTAATGGAAAATATTTGGCTTGGCCGTTTCCCCGGTTTACCGCCGTTTTATGTAAGCCATAAAAAAATGTATCAGGATACTCTGGATATTTTTAATAAACTTGATATTCAGATAAACCCTAACGCGATTATAAGCACCCTGTCGGTGTCGCAGCGCCAGATGGTAGAAATCGCGAAAGCTGTTTCTCACGACAGCAAGGTGATAGTGCTTGATGAACCGACTTCCTCCCTGACAGAAATTGAAGTTGAGCAATTGTTCAAAATAATAAACAGCTTAAAAGAGCGCGGCTGCGCCATTATTTATATTTCCCACCGTATGAACGAGATACTGCGTATCTCTGATGATGTGTCTGTTATGCGTGACGGAAAAATGGTTGGCACGCATCCTGCGTCCAGTCTTACAACAGATAAAATAATTACCATGATGGTAGGACGCGAGTTAAGTAAAGTTTTCCCGCCTAAAACCAATGTGCCCGGAGAAGTGGTTTTAAAGGTTGAAAAACTTACAGCCCAGTATTGTAATTTGAAAGACGTTTCATTTGAGCTGCGCAAAGGAGAAATACTTGGTGTAGCCGGTCTTATGGGAGCGGGACGCACTGAACTCCTTGAGGGACTTTTCGGGCTCAATACAACAAAAACCGGAAAAATTTTAAAAAACGGCAAGGAAATAAAAACAGGAAAACCAATACGCGCGATGAAACACGGCTTCGCGATGCTGACAGAAGAAAGGCGCGCGACCGGAATTTTCGGGGTATTAAGCGTGCTGGAAAATGTTACAGTGGCAAACATAAAAAATTACAGGCGTTTGTTCTATATCAGTAATAAAAAAATGAGCGCCGATACAGATTGGGCAATAAAAACATTAAGAATAAAAACGCCTGACCAGAAAACGCTTATAAGATCGCTTTCGGGAGGCAACCAGCAAAAAGCGATTTTCGGGCGCTGGATGCTGACAAATCCCGACATCCTGCTGCTTGATGAACCAACGCGGGGAATTGATGTCGGCGCGAAATATGAAATTTACCAGCTTATGATCGATTTAGCGAAACAGGGAGACTCAATAATCATGGTATCAAGCGAACTTGAGGAGCTGCTTGGAATTTGCGACAGGATAATGGTCATGTCTGGAGGATATAAAACCGGCGAAGTTGATCCGCACGCGACAACTCAGGAAGAGATTATGACGCTGGCGGCGAAATGCGTGTAACGGCAGGTTAAGGAGAAAATATGAAAGATAATAAACTATTAAGCGCTTTAAAGCTTAGGTGGCGGAATTATACTGAACTTGACAGCAGGGATAAGTTAGTTTATTGGGGCGATTTCCTGATACGAAACGCCATGTACATAATTATTGTCATTGTTGTTATCTATGTGCAAGCCTACAGTGTGCAGCAGGGTTTTGCCAATACGTTTTTATCTTTCAGATCAATTATTGATATTTTAATGCGATCCGCGTCAGCGTTATTTCTCGCTCTGGGTGTCGGCGGCATAATCGTACTTCAGGGAACCGATCTTTCAGCCGGAAGGATAATGGGACTGACAGCCTGCGTTTGCGCCTCCCTTTTACAGATGCCTCTCGCGGAATACAGCGTAAAAATGTTCCCTAACATGGACGCGCCTCCGATTTTACTGGTGATGCTTTTATCAGTCGCCATCGGCGCTGTATTTGGAATATTTAACGGTTTCTGTTCCGCGAAATTCCAGATGCACCCGTTTATTGTTACTCTCGGAACACAATTAATTGTATACGGCCTTGTTCTTATATATGTGCAGTTTGGAACAAACGGCGGCGGCCCGATATCAGGACTTACTGACCAGTATAAGAATGTAGTAAAGTACACAGTAAATTTATGGGGTGAAGCAATTCCTTTATATGTGTTCTACGCTATCGCGGCGGCCGCGATAATGTGGTTTATCTGGAACAAAACAACCTTGGGCAAAAACATGTACGCGGTAGGCGCGAATCCTGTCGCGGCAAGTGTTTCAGGAATCTCCATACTAAAAGTAAATATCCTCGTTTTTATGATGGGCGGAATTTGCTACGGTCTTTCCGGTTTTATCGAAGCCGCGCGCATTGGTTCCAACGGTCCCGCTACAGGGCTTAACGCGGAGTTAGACGCAATTGCCGCGTGCGTTATCGGCGGTGTCAGCTTCCTCGGCGGCGTAGGAAAAATCAGCGGGATTATAACAGGCGTTATCTTGCTTCAAATAATAAGCGTTGCCCTGCAATGGCTCGGTGTTTCCGGCGATGTCCAATACATCATAAAGGGCGGTATCATTCTTATCGCGGTCGCGATAGACATGCGCAAGTATCTCGCGAAAAAATAAAACTCTTGCTCAAATTAAGTTACTGGTCCGCGGAAAACCCAATCGTACGCGGACTCTCTCAATCATTTCACAAAGTTTTTCAGTTTCACTGCGGGTAATGCGGATAAAAGGGTTATCATCAATTTTGCCCAATACCTGTTCCATTTCTTCCATATTGCGGTAAGTCTGCATCTTAAATTGATTTTCATAATCTTTGGCTCTGCTTTCGTAGATCTGCGTGTCAATCCAGCGGCGGATATCCCGCGCGGCGGAAAGCTCTTCGTTAAACGCGAATTCGTCTATTTCCGCCGCGCTCTCATTATCAGAATCCCTGAGAAAGGCAAGAACCGCCCACGCGTGACGGCATTTATCCGCGGGGTACTCCGCGTCCCAAAAATCGTACACATGGTGAATCTCATCCCAATTTTTATACATGCCGCCGCGTATTTCGTCTCTTAATTTATCAACGCGGAAAGCGGGAACTATCTGTCCGCCGGCGTTGACCCAATCCTTTATTCGATCCTCAAAATATTTGAGTAACGGCCTGCGCAGCTCTTTTTCGCGTGAAAAATCTTTTAACCCAAGTAAATTCTTAAATCCGCGGAAGTCAAGACCGGGGCGTTCATCAAAAAAACCTGTGATTGTTTTTACCGCGTAATAGCGGAGCATCTGGCGGTATGAGGCAACCGCTTCATACGGCTTCATAATAACCTGCCCGCGCCTGCTGTTTTCAAATTGACGGCAATGAATCAGCCGCACTTTTGAATGGTCAAGATTCGTTATATCCGCAGGTGAGTACCCCGATTCATAAAGCCATCCCTCAATAAAAGAAATCGCGTGAATAATTTCTTCCGCCGTATCAGGAGCAAGATAATCAGCTTCTATCCGCTGGATTTTTATCTTTCGTTTATCGCGGTTTTTCGTTTTCCATGAGTTACGTTCCAGCGCGTACAGATTGTGCATCCAAAAATAGGCAGGCATAACTTCCAGCCGGTTTTTATTGACATTATTATTAACAAGCGAAAACGGCAGCGGAATATTCAACTCCGACGGATACTCGCCTTTCGCGATAATCACAAAAGAGGCAAAGGCGCTCGAATGTTTTAAGCTGACAGCGAGACCTGGCCAAAACCCGCGCTTCGCGCGTATCTCGCCGTCATTCGAGCGGCTGTTATGGTTACTGCCGATTGTCGCCGCCGCCGCCATGTTGCTCATGCCCTGAATAAGGCTTGCTATTAAAAACGAGTTATTATGATGCTGTTCGTGCACCGGAAATATCAGGTTATTAAGTATCTCGCAGCACGATACGGTGGAATTATCACCTAACACCGAATGGATAAGCCGCGCGCCGTATTTTAAATTACTGTTTCTGCCCATGACAAAGCGCACCGCCTTGGAGCCGTAAAAAATATTACACGCGTATCCGGCGATGCCGTTAACCATTTCTACGCCTTCGCCGATTTGAGTCGGCTCATCCGCCGATGACAGTATTGTAATATTTTTCAGCTTATTAGCGCCTTTTATGTAGGCATGATCGCCTACCATTGTGTCTTTAATGATCGCGCAGCTTTTAATAACCGCGCGGTTTCCGATAATCCCGTAAAGCCCGCGGAACGCGCTTGTTCTGCCGTTTACAGGGCAGGTTATTAAACCGTATTGGCTGTGAGTAATTTCATCCAGCTTTGATATTAACGCTGTATCATCACGGTATGACGCCCAAAGCCACGCGTCAGCGGCGGTCATATTCTCAAACGGCAGGATTGAGCGTCCGCCGGCTTCGTTCATTACATCGATTCTGACGCGCACATCCTCGTCTTCGCCGTCTTTAATTACGCCATTGCCGAATTTCGCGTGATTGGTTGTCTGCAGCTCATTCACTTCCGAGAGAATCACATTGTCCCCGATTATATAGTGCGAAATATACGCGCAATTTTGTACCGCTGTATCATTGCCGATATCGCATGAGATAATTGTACTGTTTCGGATTCCCGCCGGAACGCAGAAATCGTTATGTTTAAGAAGGACTTGACATAAAGACCCAATGCGCACAAGACCGTAAAAGGAGGAATCGCGTATCAGCGAAGGATCAAAAGGATCGCGGACAAAAAAGTTTCCCCAATTTGAACAGTTATTTCTGTTATTCTTAAGAATATCAATCTCTTCCGGTTTTAAAGTTCTCCAGTCCCGCGGGGTCTTAAAAAAACGTTTTTCCTGCTGGATATTGCGAAGCCAGTATTCATCCGCGCCCGGCGGAAGGTATTCAGCCGGAATAAAATCATAGCCGTAATGATCGCCTGGCAGAACCGCGTTTGTATTCATATTAATAAATTATACCGAATTGCGCGTCTGACAATAACCCGTGCTGCCGGATAATTTTAAACCCGCTTGCGAATAAACCCGGCTTAACAGGTTTATTCTTTCGCGCGTCTTAACCTAACATTTTCTATATCATAACTGAAAAGCTCGCGGAGATCGTTAAGCCCAAGCGCCATCAGCGCCATGCGGTCTATACCGATTCCCCACGCCGCGACAGGCACATTCACTCCGAGACTTTCCGTAACTTCCGGGCGAAAGATGCCGGAGCCGCCCAGCTCAAACCATCCAAGTACTGGATGCTTAATATGCACCTCAACAGAAGGCTCTGTGAACGGGAAATACCCCGGCACGTATTTAACTTCTTTAGCGCCGGCTACTTCGCGGGCGAACATTTCCAGCATACCCAAAAGCGTACGCAGATTTACGTTTTCACCTAACACGATTCCTTCAGTTTGATAAAAATCAGGAAGATGTGTCGCGTCTACCCTGTCATAACGGAAGCAGCGGGCGATGCCAAAGTATTTACCGGGAATCTTCGCGGACGGGAGCTGCTTTGCAGATAACACAGTTCCCTGAGAGCGCAGGATAAGGCGTTTTGTAAAATCGCGGTCGAACCGGTAATTCCAGCCGCGGCTTCCTGTCGCTCCGCCGTTCTCATGCGCGGAGGCGACATTGGAGAGCCAGGGTTCTTCTATCGCCGCGGCGCGCGCGACACCATCCCGCGGGCAGTCATCCTGATTGTTACATGTATTGGCGATACTGTAAGCGTCATGTATATCACGCGCGGAATGAAACTGCGGCATAAAAAGAGCGTCGGAATTCCAGAACTCTGTTTCAACTAACGGGCCGTCAAATTCCTCAAAGCCCAGAGAAACAAGTTTATCTTTTACATTTTCAAGAAATTTCGCGTAAGGGTTGGATCTTCCCGGAGTAAGCCGGACCGGCGGCGTTTTTACATTGTAAGACCGGAATGTCTTTCCCTTCCAGCTTCCGTCTTCCAGCATGGACTGGGTTAAAGCGCCGGTTTCATCGCCAGTAATTCCGGCGGCTTTTAAAGCCTCCGCCGCTTGCACGGCAGGAACAAAGCCGTTATCTGCAACTGTAAAGCCCCAAAAAACAGTCTCTCTGTCAATCTGGCGGAACGGCGCGTCAGCGGAACCGCGTTTTTTGGAAATCCCGGACATAACTATTCTTTCTTCTGTGTTTAAATCTGTTTCGCTGATAGCGCCTTTTTTTCCTTTGTCAAGCAGTCCGCGGATTATTACAAGCTGTTGAATCCCATGATCATTAACAGCGGCGCCGCGAAAAAAATCCTGTAATTGAATATCAACATCAGAATTCTTAATTATCACACTTTTATTTTCATCCATCGCGAGTATATTATTTTTGGAAAGGCTTCCAAACGCGCTGCCGACATCCTTGTTTTCCATGCCGAGGATTTTTGCGATGTCAGGCAGTTTCAGGACACCGTTTTTTTCCCTGACAAGATTGATAATCCGATCTTCGGGACTGCCTTTATCGTTCCATTCCCTGCCAAGCGCGGTCAACTCAAAATAAACCGCGGTTTCCCGCCGTATCTCACTGATAAGCCCTTTGCCGGCAAGCCATGAAAGCGCCTGATTACCGTTCCCCGGTTTTAACTCAAGTTCTTTTTCAACTTTATCAATAGTAAGCTCATCACCTTTTTTATACGCGAGAAGTATTCGCGTTTCCAGCGGGTGAAGATTTTTTACAATGCTCATGATTTCACCTGACATAATTGCCCCTAACAAAATTAACAACAACGCGGCTGTCCGCGGGTAAGTTATAAAAAATAAACTTGTACATTATTAAAAAATATCAGGATTTCTTAATATAGTCAATATGTCTATAACTGTTATTAGAATTGAAAATAACTATCTGTTGAATTATAATGTATACTAACATTCACAATCTCGCCTAAAAAAATAATTAAATCCCCGGAGTACAATTAAGTGATAAAAAAAACAGGAAAATTTTCCGGTATAAAAACAAAAGCGATCTTCTATACTATAATGCCTGTAATTATCAGTTTTTCAGTGATTTTTACAATACTTTTTGTTTCCTTATTTAATTCGCAGCAGGAAACAGTAGTTGCGAAATTTCAAAATATTGTAAAAATTCACGCGGTGAATTTTGAGAATAAATTAAATTACGCCATTGATTATTTAACACTCGCCGCCGGTATTTTGGAATCTCAGATTCAAGAAAATAAAACTGACAGAGAATCAATGCAAAAATTATTATTTAATGTTTTTGATAAAAGCCCTGACGTTGACAGTTCACGCGTTTTTTTTGAGCCGGATATGTACGACGGAAATGATTCAGAATACGCCGGCACTCAGCTCGGAACCGCGCGTTCGGGGAGAATATGTTTTTATTATTATCGGGCAGACGGAAAAACATTATTTCTGCCTGAGATTATAGAAGAAGATATTGAATTTAACCAGCCGTATTATATTGACGTAAAAACACAAAACGCTCCCATTTACACGGATCCGACAGAATTTAATATAAACGGAAAAGAAACAATCATGGTTATTATCGCGTACCCTCTGCGCGGAAAGAATAACGAATTTATCGGCGCGGTCACCGCTGATATCCATCTTGATGATTTTTATGACGCGCTTTTGGCGGAAAAAATTTACGAAACAGGCTACATAATTATAACAAATGATAAAGGAATAATACTTTATAGTCCAAAATTCGAAGATATCGGAAAAACGCGCGCGGCGGCAGGGCTTAACCGCGCTGTTCCCGTTCGCCCCTCTCCGGGTATTTCCGCGGGCAGCGCGCGGGGACAAGCGGAATCAGAGATCATCTTTGTAAAATCCGTTATTAACAACGCGGAATCGCTTTTATCAAGAAATACAATAGAAATCCCCGAGTTAAACAGCAGTTTCTTTTTTACTGTCGCGGCTCCGCTTTCTGAGATAAACGCGAACGAAATAAAACTTGCGTTCGGCGTCACCGCGAGCAGCGTGATTGTTTTAATCCTGATATCAGTAATCCTGTACTTTATGATTAACAACCTGTCAAAACCGTTAGGTGAATTTTCAAAGGCGGCGGAAAAAATCGCGCAGGGTGATTACAGCATCAGGATGAAAGACACTTATAAAGATGAGTTCGAAGTCTTAAAAAAAACTGTAAACTTTATGGCTGAACGGGTGGAAGAACACGCGTCAGATTCTAGAAGATCGCTGCGGGTACTAGAAAACATTCTGCACGGAATAGACGCGAATATCTATGTAACAGTTCCTGAAACCGGCGAATTATTATTCGTAAACGAACAGATGCTGAATATTTTTAATTTTAAAGAAGAGGATTGTATAGGAAAAAAATGTTACAAAGTATTCAGGAACCTTGATGAAAGGTGCGATTTTTGCCCGTGTATTGAGCTAAACAAAAATCCGGAAAAAATAATTGTATGGGAGGAATACGTAAAAGAGCTTGGTCGCGACATCCGCCATTCAGACCGCTACATAGACTGGCCCGGCGGCATGAAAGTGCATCTTCAATATGCAATTGATACAACGGATATTAAATTGATCACAGCGGAAAAAATAAAAGCCGAGAGCGATACGGTTGAATTAACGCGCGAAAAAAATCAGGCCCAGGAAACATCGCGGATAAAATCTGTTTTCCTTGCGAGCATGAGCCATGAAATCCGCACGCCGATGCACGGAATAATTGGTTTTTCCGAACTAGCGCTGGATGACAACATACCTGTAAAAACAAGAAACTATTTATCAAAAATTAAAACAAGCGCGGAAAGCCTTCTTATGATCATAAATGACATTCTGGACGTATCAAAAATTGAAGCCGGCAGAATGGAGATGGAAAAAATACCATTTGATGTTAGCGATGTTTTTAAGCTGTGCAGGATTATTTCATCGCCCAAGGCGCGCGAAAAAGGACTTACATTATTCTGTTACGCGGAACCATCGGTAGACAGAATGTTACTTGGAGACCCTACAAGACTAAGGCAGGCGCTGCTAAACCTGCTGTCTAACGCGATTAAATTTACAAATAACGGAATAGTAAAACTGCTTTCAGCGATTACAGAAAAAACAGATAACTCAATTACAATGCACTTCGAAGTCAAAGACAGCGGAATAGGAATGACAGAAGATCAGGTAAAAAGAGCGTTCATGCCGTTCATGCAGGCAGACGGAAGCACTACCCGGAAATACGGCGGAACCGGTCTTGGGCTTACGATAACAAAAAGTTTAATCGAAATGATGGGCGGCAGGCTGGAAGTTGAGAGCAATTACGGACTCGGAAGCAGGTTCAGTTTTAATATAACGTTTGATACTATAGATGCCAGTTCAAACGTTATGCAAAAGCTGACCGGAATGTATCTTGACGCTAAGCCGGTATTTGACCATGAAATTCTTGTCTGCGAAGACAATCCTTTGAATCAGATGGTAATACGCGATCACCTGTCCAAGGTCGGGATAAAATCCGTTATCGCAGCGAACGGTAAAATCTGCATAGATTATGTAAAGGAACGTATAGAAAACGGCCAAAAACAATTTGACCTTATTTTTATGGATATTCACATGCCGGAAATGGACGGACTGGAAGCGGCAAAAACTCTCATAGAGATGAACTGTAAAATACCGGTCATCGCGTTGACAGCTAACATTATGTCCAACGACAGGGAAACCTATCTCGCGTCAGGAATGTATGAATGTCTTCCCAAGCCGTTCGTAGCGCATGATTTATGGACTTGCCTGCTTAAGTACTTAAAACCGATAAGCATGATGGCAGTCAATCAGGAACTTGACAACGCGGAGGAAGAAGAGCAGCGGATGGAACTGATAACAGCTTTTGTAAAAGGCAACCAATCTGCCATCAAAGAAATTAAAGCCGCTGTTGATTCAGGGGACTTAAAATTAGCGCACAGGCTGACACACACTTTAAAAGGCGTTGCCGGCATAGTCGGAATGAATGAATTAATGAAAGCCGCTCAATTTGTTGAATATACGCTCTCACTGGGAAGAACTGAGTCTTTGAATGAACAGCTTCCAAAATTGAAAACTGAACTAATAGCAGCCTTAAAAGAACTTACGCCTGTAATGGAAAGATACATGAGCAAGGTAAAAAACAAATATATCAATGAAATCCCCGACAGGAAAAAAAGCCTTGAGCTTCTGGAAACCCTTGATTCGCTGCTCGCGTCCGACAGTTATGACAGCCTGAATCTTGTTAACGATTTATGTATGATTCCTGAATCTGAACAACTGGTTTCTCTGGTAGAGAACATGAGATTCGGGCAGGCGCGCGCGGCGCTCGCGGACCTAAAGGAAAAAATCATTAAGCAAACGGAGAATAGCCATGAGTAACGGCAAAAAAATCCTCATTGTTGATGATGAGAAAATGAATATAATAGCGTTAGCGCACTTCCTAAAACCATATTATGAGATACTTGTCGCGGCGGACGGCGCTTCGGGAATTGAAGCGGCTGATAAGCATCTGCCGGATATAATCTTACTTGATATTATTATGCCGGAAATAAACGGCTTTGATGTTATAATAAGGCTGAAAGAAAACGAAACCACAAGAAACATTCCGGTAATTTTTATTACAGGTTTAAACAGCACAGAAGATGAGGACAAAGGCATGGAACTAGGAGCGGCGGATTATATATCAAAGCCGTTTAATAAATCAATCGTAAAAAAAAGAATAGAAACTCATTTAAAACTTGCGGAATATTCAAAAATAATTTAAAAATAAATTATAATTTTATGTTATAATAATTAATAACGAATTTCCTTGACGGCGGCGCGGATTTTTAGTATTTTAGTCATAAAGGCAGGGAAATTCCCATAACTATCATTAAGGGAAAAAGTATGTCAAAAAAAGAAACTCAAACTAAGCAAAAAGAAAATTTAGAAGACGAGAGCGGCGATAACACAGCGGAAAATGAGACGGAACCAGCGAAACAGAATGATGATGAATGTTGCGAAAAATGCAGTCAAAATCAGGAAACAGAAGCAGCCCCGGAACAAAAGATAGCGGAATTAGAAAGCCAACTGGCAGAAACCCGCGATCAGCTTCTCAGAAAAGCGGCTGAATTCGAGAACTTCCGCAAGCGGATGAATCAGGAAAAACAAAACTCGATTGAATACGCCAACCAAAGCCTGCTTTCGGATATAATCCCGATAATTGACGATTTTGAACGCGCGATAGTCGCCGGAGAAGCGGGTCTCCAGTCAAATTCAAAGGAATACGCAAGCCTATTGGAAGGCATAAAAATGATAGAAAAGCGTCTTTCAACACAACTAGAGGCAAAATGGGGGCTTAAGCGCTATAATTCTGAAGGCGAGTTATTTGATCCAAATCTGCATGAGGCGCTTATGATGGAAAAATCCCCGGAAATAACAGAAGCTACTGTTCAGGAAGTGTTTTTTAAAGGGTATTCCTTAAAAGACAGGGTTATCAGAGCAGCAAAAGTAAAGGTATTGATGCCAGAGGACTAATAAAATAAAATCGAAAATTATATAATATAAAAGTAGAGGTATCATTAACACTTCGTGTTAATGTTCTATAAAAATCAACGGCGAATTGCCGCTTAAGGAGAGGATAAAAATGGGAAAAATCATCGGTATTGACTTAGGAACAACAAATTCGTGTGTATCGGTACTGGAAGGCGGAGAGCCGATTGTCATTCAGAGTTCGGAAGGCGGACGGACAACACCTTCAATTGTAGGTTTTACAAACAAAGGAGAGCGGATTGTAGGCGCTCCGGCAAAAAATCAAATGATCACAAATCCGGAAAATACGGTTTACTCAATAAAAAGATTTATGGGACGCAAATTCTCGGAAGTAGCCAATGAAATGACGCTGGTTCCATATCGCGTAACAGAACAGGGAAATGACGTTCGCGTAGATATTGACGGAAAAAAATACTCTCCGCAGGAAATCTCCGCTTTCGTTCTGCAAAAAATGAAAAAAACCGCGGAAGACTACCTTGGCGAGTCTGTCACAGAAGCTGTAATTACAGTTCCGGCGTATTTTAATGACGCGCAGCGCCAGGCGACAAAAGACGCCGGAAAAATCGCCGGTCTTGATGTTAAACGCATCATCAATGAGCCGACCGCCGCTTCCCTCGCCTTTGGTTTTAACAAAGACTCAAAAAAAGACAAAGTTATCGCTGTTTACGATCTTGGCGGCGGCACTTTCGATGTATCCATTCTGGAATTAGGCGATGGCGTTTTTGAGGTTAAATCAACCAACGGAGACACACACCTTGGCGGCGATGATTTTGACAGGCGCGTCATGGAATGGCTTATCGCCGAATTTAAAAAGGACACAGGCATCGACTTAGGTCAGGATCGCATGGCGCTTCAGCGCCTGCGCGAAGCCGCGGAAAAAGCGAAAATCGAGTTGTCTTCGATGCAGACAACAGAAATAAACCTGCCTTTCATCACAGCGGATCAAGCCGGAGCGAAACACCTTCAAAAGTCACTGACAAGGGCGAAATTCGAGCAAATGGTGGAAGATTTACTTTCCCGCTCGAAAGACCCCTGTAAAAAAGCTCTTGCGGACGCGGGACTTACCGCGGATCAAATTGATGAAGTAATCCTTGTCGGCGGNTCAACCCGAATTCCGGCAGTTCAACAGATCGTGAAAGACCTGTTTAAAAAAGAGCCTAATAAAGGCGTTAATCCAGACGAAGCGGTAGCGGTCGGCGCGGCAATCCAGGGAGGAATACTTGGCGGCGATGTAAAGGACGTACTGCTGCTGGATGTCAC
>JGI24695J34938_10001501_pt1 | contig 19706 bp, 13 predicted proteins | sample TergutCo191P3_FD_34938 | JGI IMG/M metagenome (IMG submission 34938)
GAAGATCAATGATGACAGAAGCTGGCATATGAATATTTCAGGCGGATGGGTGTACTATAAAAATGAAAGTGACAGTAATAAATTATATAAAATACGCACAGACGGAACAGGACGTCAAAAAATCAATGATGTTTATATAGGACTAATGGATTTCATTGCAGCAGGTGAATGGATTCTTTTTATTAATGAAAATGACGGAAATAAAATCTACAGGATACGCACAGACGGGACTGTCCGGCAAAAAATCTGCGATTATAACTGTATGCATATAATGATAATAGATGATTGGGTTCTTATTTCGGTTAAAGGTGAATCTAAGGGATATAAAATGCGCGCGGATGGGACAGAGCTGCAGTCATGGTAGTTGAAGAAACACGCGGTAAAAATTTTTAAAGTTGTTTTACAAATTCTTCAATGGTTTTCGCAGCTTCATCGAACTCGCTGTGCAGCAAAAATCCCGCGATATTAGCGAGACATTCCTCAGTTTCAGGAAGCCATGATTTTTCCCTTGCCTGCGCGAGAATGTCTTTCGCTGTCTTTTTATTATACTCGGAACACGCGGCGCGAATATTTAAAAGCATTTCTTTTAACAATGATACTTCGCCGCTTGTTTTTTGATTCTCTCCGGCGTGTTCATCCTTCGATTCAAATCTGTGAATAATGTTATACAAAGATTCCATAAAAGAAGGAAGCTTTGATAAAATTAAATGAGTATCTTTATCGCGTCCGGCTTTTTCAAGTATCGCGGCTTCCGCGGAAAGATTGGTTTCTCCGATATTGGCAAGCGCGCTTTTCATCGCGTGTATATTAATGATGAACATTGATATGTCATCTGCCCGCCGGCATTTATTAAGATAAACCGATTCCATAATCGCCGCGGCTTTTTTCGCGTCGCGCAGGAAGAACTCGGCGATATCAGGAGCAACCGGGGAATGGATTAATCCGCTTTTAATCAGCTCTTTTTTCTTTTTAGCCGCCTTTAAAATTTCGGGAGGCTGTTTATCGCGGATAAACCTGTTTAATGCCAGATCCAACTGACGAATATCAATCGGTTTAGAGATAAAATCGTCAAAGCCGTTCTGCATAAACATTTCAGCCTGGCCCGCGATAGCATTCGCGGTTAACGCGATAATCGGCTTTGTATAATCCAGCAGGCGGATTAATCTGACGGCTTCAATGCCGTCCATTCCCGGCATCATGTGATCCATAAAAATTATATCGTAAATATTGCCGCTTCTGATTTTGTCTATCGCGTCAAATCCGTTCATTACAGTGTCTATCGACAAGCCGTAAGGCGTCATAAGCCCTTTGGCGACATATAAATTTGTCTCAACGTCATCTACAATCAGCACGCTGCCATAAGGCATGTATTCGCACCTTATCTGCACGGTTTTAATCTTTGCTACGCCTGGCGCGTTAAGCAGCATCAGGTTATCAGCAAGTTCCTTTCCTATCGGTTCAGAATCAGCGCATTTCTGCGGAATCTTTACAGTAAAGGTCGTACCCATCCCGGGAGTGCTGTCAATTTTTATTTCGCCATTCATCATCTGCAAAAGATTGCGCGTAATGTTCATGCCAAGCCCGGTGCCGGCTGTATTCCGGTTTGCCTCCATATTAAACCGCGAGTACTCATTGCCTAATATCTGCACCTGTTCCTCAGTCATGCCTTGTCCTGTATCGGTAATGGAGAAAATAATCGCTACATTCGCGTCATCCGCGTCATTGGGTTCGCTTGAAACAGAAAGACTGATCATGCCTTCCTTTGTGTACTTATACGCGTTAGAAAGCAGATTATTTAAAATCTGTTTAATCCTGAGCTCGTCTCCGACAAGCATTACGGGAACATTTTCGTCCACCTCCAGTTTAAATTCGATGGGCTTGCTTTCAAAACGCATCATATTAAGCTGGACAGTATCATTAATAAGGCTTGCGATATCATACTGATATACGTTTATCTCAAGCTTTCCCGCTTCAATTTTAGAGAGATCAAGAATGTCATTTATAATACCAAGCAGCAAATCCGCGGAATTATAAATTCGCTCAAGCGCGTCTTTTACAGATTTCCCGATAGTATCATCCTGAAGCTGGATTTCAGTAATGCCTAAAATCGCGTTCATCGGCGTACGGATTTCATGGCTCATTTTCGCGAGAAAATCGCTCTTTGCCTTGCTGCTTTCCTCGGCGACTTCCGCTTTCCGCATTTCGGCGATCATTTTCTTCTGCTCGCGCAAATCCCTGATGTATTCGGTAACAGTAAACCCGTCTTTATGTTTTACCCGCACGCATGTTACTTCCGCTGGAATCGGTTCGCCGTTAAGTTTCTGGTGCATCCACTCAAAGCGGCTGTAACCTTCATTAAGAGCCTGTCTTACAAGCCTGCTGCCCATTTCCCCCGACAATGATCCGTCTGGCTGATATTTAGGCGAAAGCTGCGTAAATTTCTGAATAAACTCCTGCTTGCTGGACATCTCAAACATTTTAACAGCTTCCTGATTACAGTCAGTTATCGCCATTTGCTGATCCCAGATAAAAGCGCATAAAGGAGCGGCGTCTATCATTATCTTGGTTCGTTCCTCGTCCTCGCGCATTTTCATTATCTGGTTATTCCGGTTTACGGCTGTGCTCATCATAAGGCCCGCGGAAGTTAATATACGAATTTCATCATCCAGAAAAACGCGCTCATTACGGCAGTCGTTAACGCTGAAAATCCCCCAAAAGCTCCCTTCCAGAAACATCGGGATCATGATTATTGATTTAATCTGGTAATACTCAAGAAAATCGCGGTCCTCATCAGGCAGCGCAGAGATTGGCGAGTTAATATTCTTTCCGGTAAAAAATAATTTTTCCCACTCCATTCTCATCCGGTAGGGAAAATGAAGACCGTAAGGAATCTGGCTGCATCCTTTGCCGAACCCGCTCAGCCACTCATGCCGGAGAATGAAATGCCGCTCCTCATTGATAATTTCGTTATACCAAATTTGAACGCGGTCAGCGTCAAGACAGTCCCCGATAAGCTCGAAACTTTTTATCAATGTTGACTCAAGGGTTAAATCAATGTTATTTGTAAGAAGAATGGTGACAGCCGTATTAACTGTATCCAGAAGGCGGTTTATATAAGCCTGTCTTTCTTTTTCTTTTTTTCTTTTAAAGAACATTATATTGAGCCTTTACTTTTTTAAATTGATCTCTTGTCTTAAAAAATATCTCGATAATTTTAGGATCGTAATGCGTGCCGGATTTCGCTAAAATAATTTCTACGGCTTCCTCATCGGTAAAGGTCTGTTTATACGGCCTTTCGGAAACAAGCGCGTCATAAACATCGACTATTGCCATAATCCTTCCCTGCAAAGGAATCTCCTCGCCCTTTAAATGATGAGGATATCCTTTCCCGTCCCACCGTTCGTGATGGCATCCCGCGAACAGCTTCGCGTTAAGCAAAAATTCCCCCTCGCCGGTACGCGCGATAATTTCGTCAATAATGCGCTCTCCCTCTTCTGCGTGCGTTTTCATAACCTCGTATTCAGAATCGGTCAGCCTGCTCGGTTTATTAACAATAATATCAGTTATAGATATCTTGCCTAAATCATGCATACGCGCCGAAGATATAACTTTTTCAGTATCCCATGAGTTTATTATGTCAGCGTACACTCCCTCTTTTTTCATTTCATTTATCAGGATTTTTATATACGCCGATGTCCGCTCAATATGACCGCCGGTTCCTTTATCCCTGCTTTCCACCAGATTCGCGAGAACCGAAATAATGCTGTTCTGAAGCCTGTAAAGCTGAGACGTACGCTCGCGGATAATCTCATCAATATCAAGATGCGTTTTAATGCGGTTTAAAAGCACAGAGTCGGAAAACGGCTTGGTCACAAAATCAATCGCGCCAAGCTCAAATCCGCGCACTTCCACCTCGGCATCGGTGCGGCCTGTTAAAAACATTACGGGAATATTGGCCCATATACTTTCCGTTTTCAGCTTGCTGAGCGCTTCAAACCCGTCCATCTCGGGCATATCAATATCCAGCAGGATTAAATCAGGTATTACTTTTTCCAAAAGCGAGAACATCTTCGCGGCGGACGGCATTGTCATTACGCGATAATGATCATCAAGAGCGTTTTCAGCCATTGAAAGGTTAGTATCACTATCGTCAACAACGAAAACTGTTTTCATTATAAAAGCTTTTACCTGTTGATAATAATTATATAATCAAAAATTCTTGTTAGCAATGGTAAAACAGGCTATAATGAGCGGGTTGCGTTCAATTTTAAGGAGATTATTATGAAATTTACGGATGGTTATTGGCTTATCAGGGAAGGAATTAACGCGCACTTCGCGGCATGTCCGGCGGAAATAGAGCAGAAGGACGGCGAACTGGTTGTTTACGCGCCGGAAAGGCCGATCAGGCACAGGGGCGATACATTAAACATGCAATTACTAACCGTGCGCTATTCAAGTCCGGCGAAAAATATAATAAAAGTCCGTGTATCCCATTTTGAAGGCGCTTTAGATAACAGGCCGCGCTTTCCGCTTGAAACAGAATCCGGTTTTATGCCGTCAATCCAAATAACAGAAAAGGAAGCTGTATTAAAAAGCGGAGAGTTATCCGTAACTGTAGAGAAAGGCGAAAGATGGAACATCACTTTCTCCGGCGGGGAAAAAGTCCTGACAAAGAATTTAAATAAATCGGCAGGTTATATGATCAGCCGCCGGAAGGGGCCGTGTCCGGCGGCGTTCATAAAAGACGAGCTTTCCCTGTCTGTAGGAGAACTGGTTTACGGGCTTGGGGAGCGTTTCGGCCCATTAATAAAAAACGGGCAGACAATTGATATCTGGAACGCGGACGGGGGAACCGCGAGCGAAAAAGCGTATAAAAACATTCCGTTCTATATGACGAATAAAGGCTACGGCGTTTTTATAAATGATCCGGGAAAAGTCTCTCTGGAAGTCGGAACCGAAAAAACAACGCGCGTTCAATTTTGCGTAAGCGGCGAATATCTTGAGTACTTTATCATTTACGGCCCTGATCCAAAAACAATCCTTGAGCGTTATACCTTCCTTACAGGCAGGCCGGCCATGCCGCCCGAGTGGAGTTTCGGCCTATGGCTTTCTACATCGTTCACAACTTCCTATGATGAGAAAACCGTAATGAGTTTTATTGACGGAATGGAAGAGAGAAAGATACCGTTATCTGTATTTCATTTTGATTGTTTCTGGATGAAGGGATTTAACTGGTGCGATTTTGTCTGGGACAAGGAAACCTTTCCCGATCCCAAAGGCTTGCTGTCACGGATAAAAGCGAAAAATATAAAAATCTGCGTATGGATAAACCCGTATATCGCGCAGCGCTCCGTCCTTTTTGAGGAGGGAAAAAAACACGGATACTTCATAAAAAGAAGAGACGGATCTGTGTATCAAAGAGACGAATGGCAGGCAGGAATGGCGATTGTGGATTTTTCAAATCCGGCAGCCGCGAAATGGTACACTGACAAACTGGAAACCCTGATGGACATGGGCGTTGACTGTTTTAAAACAGACTTTGGAGAGCTGATACCGGAAGACGCAGTCTACTTCGACGGCGGTGATCCGCAGCGTCATCATAATTATTATTCGTACATTTATAATAAAACAGTATTTGATCTCTTAGAGAAAAAACACGGAAAAGGCGGCGCGGTTCTTTTCACGCGTTCAGCGACCGCCGGAGGACAGCGTTTCCCGCTGCACTGGGGCGGCGACTGCGAGTCAACATTCGAAGCAATGGCGGAAACTTTAAGAGGAGGGCTTTCATTAAGCCTTTCGGGATTCGGTTTCTGGAGCCATGACATCGGCGGCTTTGAAGGAATCCCTAACGCGGCGCTGTTTAAACGCTGGCTGGCGTTCGGGCTTATGTCATCTCATTCAAGGCTGCACGGCAGCCACTCATACAGAGTGCCGTGGAGCGTAGACGAGGAATCCGCGGATGTCTGCCGTTTCTTTACAGGGTTAAAAACAAAGCTGCTTCCGTATATTTTAAGGTCATCAAAGGAAGCGCACGAAAAAGGAATCCCTGTGTTACGCGCAATGTTCCTTGAATTCCCTGACGATCCGGCTTGCGCGTACCTGGATCGCCAGTACATGCTCGGAGGAGATTTGCTTGTAGCGCCGGTTTTCAGCGAAGACAATACAGTGACTTACTACCTTCCCAAGGGCGAGTGGAAACAATATATAACAGGCGAAACTATAATCGGCGGCAGGTGGATTACAGAGACACACGGCTTTTTAAGTATGCCGGTTTTAGTACGCGCCGGAGCGCGGTTATAACTGAAACAGAATTAAGTATGTCTTATCCAAACAAGCATTTCACCGGGGCTGCGGTTGCACCAGATACCGTAAGGGACAGCGGAAAGCTCCGCGTCTTCTGAACGCGGAGTAAATTTTTCAGAGAATGAAACCGCTTCATCAGGTTCAATGAGCCTCTTCCCTTTAGCTTTAATCGTCATGATCCCTCCCAGAAGATCGTCACGCCAGCTTTCGGTAAGAGGAGCGGAAGTATCAAATGAAAGAGCCGCGAGATTCCCGCCGTTGTCACATTCCTCAAGACAGTAGATTTCAGGACCGCGCGCGATCGCCGCTCTTCCGCAATTGTAATGAACCTTAGGGTTAGCGAAAATAACGCGCGGCTTAACCGTAAACGTAACAATAACTTCATCGCCGCCCCGGACATTTTTTAATTGACAGTAATTGTTTTTTATTGATAACGGACTTCGCGCCGCGCTGCCGTTTATCGTTACAGAAAAGTCATCAGCATAAGACGGAACTCTGATATTCAAAGTAAAAACCGCGCCGTCTCCGTCTGTCGTGATTTTTACCCGCCCTGTTTTCGGGTAATCGGTAACAAGTGAAAGATTTACCTTTTTACCGTGAACATCAAATGAAACGTTATTCTGGATAAACAAATTAACAAAAAGCTCGTCTTCATCTTTAAAGTAAATGTAATGACCCAGATTCGTAAATGTGCGCGCGACATTAGTCGGACAACAGGCACATTCAAACCATTTCTGCCGGACAGGTTTAATAAACGAGCGCGATACATTTTCAATACAAGTCTGCGGCCAAACTTCCATCGGGTTTACATAAAAATAGCGGTCTCCTTCAAGCGAGATGCCGCTTCTGACTGAGTTATATAAAGCGAGCTCTACAATGTCAAAGTATGACGCATCCGCGCAGGCTTTCGCCATCCGCTCTCCGAACATGGCAAGCGCGATTGACGCGCAGGTTTCCGAGTAGTTTGAATCATTCGGCAGATCATAATCAACCGTAAAACGCTCAAGAAAACCTGATGATCCGACGCTTCCTGTAATATACATGCGTTTTTGAACAATATTGTTCCAAAGCGCGCGGCAGCGTTCCAATAACTCCGCGTCATTTGTTTCGCGCGCAATGTCCGCCATCGCGCTGTAGAGGTACAACGCGCGCACCGCGTGACCCTCAGCAGTATCCTGTTCGCGCACCGGCAGATGCGATTGCAGTTGTTTTGGATCGAACCTTGATCCCCAAATATCGATATAGTCAGGGTCATTTCTTTCTTCAATGAAATAATTCGGCGTTCCGCCCCGCGTGTCAATAAAATATTTCGCCATATCAAGATAACGTGATTCGCCAGTTACATGGTACAGCCGCACAAGCGCGAGCTCAATTTCAGGATGACCTGGATAGCCGTGGATTTTTCCGTCTTCCGGGCCGAATGTTTTACAGATAAGACCGGCGCACTTGCACGCGATATCCAGCAGCTTTTTTTTGCCGGTAGATTCAAAATAAGCGGCAGCCGCTTCGATCAAGTGGCCGGCGCAGTAAAGCTCATGACCGTCGCGAAGATTCTTCCATCTCCTGCCGGGATAGTTAAGCGTAAAGTAGGTATCAATGTATCCGTCCTCCTCCTGAGCGCGCCCGATTAAATCAATAACATCGTCCGCGTTTTTCTCCAGTTCCGGATCGGGATGAACTGCCAGACTGTACGCGACAGCTTCCAGCCATTTAGCGGCATCCGAATCCTGAAAAAGCATACCCTGCTGCCTGCCTTCTTCATCACCCGCGGCGATCCGGAAATTTTTAAGGCAGTGGCTCGGCGGAGCGCCGCTTTGACAGTCATTTAAAACATCCCATTGATACGGGATAACTTTTTCCGGTATTAATTTGGTGAACCTGTTCCAGTATGAATCATCAATGCGAATAGAAGAGAGCGGAAGCGATTGTTTCATAATTTAACTCCTGATTGATTTCTAATTATAACTTGATAATTAATTTTTGTCTTTTAAAACAGTTTTTAATAATCCGCGCTTGCAGCGGATCCGGCTTGTACGCATATTGCTTTTCCGCGGACAATAAAAGAAATTTCCTTAGCGGACATATTGCGGACAACAACCTTACAGCGCGTAACAGTAACGGAAACTCTTATGCCCTTCCAGATAACCTGAAAAGATACCGATTCAATTTCATCGGGCATACACGGATTAAATGTAAGAGTATCAGCGCCAAGCGCGTTAACCATTCCGGCGAAACCAAAAACGATTTCCTGCCACATGCCGCCGACATTCGCGAAGTGAATACCTTCGCCCGCGCGGGGTCTCTCCCCAAAGTCAATGTCGATGGACTTTATCCAGTTCTCATACGCTGTCTGCGGCCGTCCCGCGCAGGCGGCAACAATCGCGTTATGACAGAGAGAGTTAGACGAATCGTGAATTGTATAGGGATTATAATAATCGAATGAAGCCGCCATCTCCTCTTTGGTGAAAGCCTGAGTGTAAAGCCCCATAAGGGCGATTACATCGGACTGCTTCAGGCACTTTGAGCGGTAGCGGAGTTCCTGCGCGGTAAAAAACCCAAACAATTTGTTTTTATCCTTCCATAAGCCCTCAATGTCAATTTCACAATACGCTGTATCAAAATCATCGCACTGCCAGATGATATGCCGGTCTTCGTCCTTTGGAATGGGAAGACCGGAAGCAATCTCATTAAAAAGCGAAAATTCATTTTCGTTAAATCCGATTTTATCGCAAAGTTTTTTATATACATCAGGCGAATCAGCCTTGCACATTTTAGACACTCTCTCCGCGAGCCTGAGACTTTCGCGGACAACGAAATTTGTGTAGGCGTTGTTATTCGAAACCGGCTTGTATTCATCAGGGCCCATAACGCCGTAGAGATGCCAGCCTGATCGTCCTCTTACTTTCGAAGCGCGGCATGTCCAGTAACGGGCAGTCTCCAGAATAATTTCCAGCCCCTGACTGTAAAGAAATTCGGTATCCTGTGTGTTCAGGAAATAATGCCAAATGCCGATCACTACATCGGCGGAAATATGTATCTCATGATCGGCGTACTCAAAGAGCGGGCAGACTTCATTTCCGTAACGGTCTGTCTGCCAGGGATAACGCGCTCCGGGATAGTTCATCGACTTAGCGCTTCTTCTCGCTCCGTCAAGCGTCATGTAACGGTAAAGGCATGTCATTTTCGCGAGCGCGGGCTGCGTGTAAATGTAAAACGGCTGAAAAAATATTTCCATGTCCCAGCAGACTGACCCAAGGTACATCTCGCTAGTTGAGCCTTTCGCGCAGTTAAGCGCGCGCGGGTCTGTAGAACGCGCTCTTAAAAGATGATAAACCGCCTGCCGTATCGCGCGCTGGCTGTTATACGCGGCGTTCACAGCTAATGCAGTGTTCACAGCTAGTGCAGTGTTAGCCTTGATTTGTATGTCGGAAATAGTGCAGTGTTAGCCTTGATTTGTATGTCGGAAATCTCCCAGTTTTTTTCCCACCTTGTAACATGCTCTCTGTGGAGAGACTCACATTCCTTATCAAGGCAGGAATTGATAAGTTTAATTCCCTCATCAAGTAAGGACGCACTGTCAAAATAAACGCTTGCCGCCTGTACGCTGACTTTACGCGCGCAGGCTTCTTCGTTACGCGCAAGCCTGAAAGAAAGATTTGCCGTAACGCGTCGCTCTCCGCGCATTATAGAATGGTTTCCGCTTTTATCGCAGATCATGCGGCTCATTGTCATGACGCGGTCACCTAAATTGCACGTAACATCAGAGTAAATAACCTGATCTCCCGCGAAACCAGCGGCGTGTTCTGTGAATTTATCGCAGCCGTTGGTGCGGACATCATTATCAATATAACTTTTAAGCTCAATATCAGCAGCGCCGCCATCTAAAACTTTTATTTTTAAATCCTGCGCGCAGGCGAATCTGTAATCAGGATTCATGAAACGCCTGAAAAGTAAATTGAGTTTTTTACCTGATGCAGTCTCCCAGATGAAGGTGCGGTACAAAGTCGCTGTCTTCATATCCAGCCAGCGTTTATAAAAAGTTATTTTCCCGTTTTCCATGTCCAGTTTCTCGCTGTCCGCGTACACCTCTAAGCCAAGCGAGTAAGGAAGATTAACAACGCCGACATTCCAGAAAGGATGTTTACCCTGTACAAGCGGAATGAAAGCGCCCCAGCGGCTCTTTTTTGCGGGGACGACTTCAAGCGATACATTCATCGCCATACGGTTATAGGTAAGGTTTTGCTCATCGTTAGAAAAACCTTCATCAAAGCTCGAACGTATCGTCAAAAAACCCGTGCCCAGCGCCATCACAGATTCATTATGGCGCACCCGCGAAATGTCGAAATCTTCTTCTATTACACACCAGTCCGGATCAACTGAATAATTATCAATATACATATTTTCCCCGCTCGTTAAGATAAAACCTTGAGTTGTTTACGAATGTTTTTCTTTAATACGGATAAAAACATCTTCAATAGTTCCCTGAAAGGGACCGTAAGTTTCCATTTTGATTGAGACCAAAGCCGCGGCGAATTTTAACGACTCGGCGGGATCATGCCTTAGCCTTCTTGCGAGATACGCGGCGAAAGTAGTGTCGCCCCGCCCGGTGCGCCCTATCACGCTGTTATTCGAAAACTTCTCATGATACGTAACGCCGCCTGCGCGCGCGAGAACACCTTTGGAATTAGTTATCATAATTTCAGGGCATCCCCATGATTCAACAATAAGAGCGGCTTTCTCAGGATCACCGCTGCCGGTAAGAACTTCCGCCTCCACAACATCAAGTTTCACCTTATCCATTTTGGAAACAATTTCTTTTTTATTTTTCACATCCCCAAAATTGATCTCATTCGTAACAGGAGTTATCTGACGCACAAAACTCTGCATGTCTGTAGAAAGACTGTAACCGCGCGCTTTAAGAGCGTCGATAAGAGCCATGTCAAATTCCGAATCGGAGATGCCGCACATATGGACGCACTTCGATTTAAATTCGGGGACATCCTCAATTTTAATGAGACCCGCGGTTTTAACAAGCGTGATTTTACGGACATCGACATTTTCCGATTCGTGTATAACGCGCGAATATGTCGTACACCCGGCAGGAATAACATAAACATCAACGCCCTGATCAATCATCGGCTGGTTGATGCTTAAATCGTCTTTTGACATTTTGACAACCGCGGCGGTCTTGACACCTAACCGGCTTGTAACCATAGCGCCGCAAAGCACAGCGCTGCCTGGAGCGGTGATTGTGCCGCCGCCGAAATGCGTAACTTCATCATAAGCCATGTGGCCGATAAAAGTGATGTCATACACTGCGTTAGCAATGCTCACTGCGCTAGCTGTGCCCACTGCGCTAGCTGTGCCCACTGCGTTAGCTGTGCCCACTGCGTTAAATGCGCCCATTTCCGGCAAAGTATTTGTCTGCATATCCTGCTCTCATAATCGTGAACTAATATTACCTAAACGTTTAGGTAAAACTTTGATTCAAGTTAATTGTAATTTTACTCTTTTGTCAAGTACAATTGATGTAGAGCTTATGAAAAACGCGGAAAAACGCTTAATTTTTAGCTTCCTGATTAGTTAAAAATATACTAATTAAGGAAAACAAATACAGGTTTTTATATGGTAACAATAAAAGAAATTGCCCGGATGACCGGCGTCTCCGCCGCGACAGTCTCAAATGTTTTAAACGGCAAAAACGGAGCCGCCGGCGGAGCGAAAACAAAGGAGATTATCGATCTTGCAGGCAGTCTGCGTTATATGCCTAATACCCTTGCCAAAAACCTTCAAAAAAAGAGAACCAATACAATCGGCATAATCACGGAAGATTTAACGGTATTTAACGCGCCGGAAATTGTCGATGGCATAGAAGATTACTGCGAGCAAAACGGATATGAGATCATTCTGGGCAATATGAGATTATACAAACGCTACCATAATGATTTTACCGATAAGCCAAAACATCATGAGCTGACAGACGCCATGATCCGGAGCATGATCGCGAAACAGGTTGAAGGCGTTATCTATGTCGGGTATCACTGCCGTGAAATTAAATACATACCATCGCAGGTGCAAATCCCGTTAGTTTACGCGTATTGCTACCCGCGAAAAAATGTTTATCCATCGGTGATATACGATGATGAAAAAGCCTCGAACGATGTAACAAAGCTGTTAATCTCCAAAGGGCACAAAAACATCGGAGTAATTTGCGGACCCGCGGAAAGTTACCACACAAAGGCGCGTCTTAAGGGATTTAACGCGGCGATGGCAGAATACAATTTAAAGATCAAAAAAGACTCTGTTCTGTACGGAGATTGGGATCGAATTTCCGGTTACCGTTTAGCCGCCCATTTAATCAAAAAGAAAGTGACAGCGATTTTTTCATTTAACGATATGATGGCATGCGGCGTTTACGAACAGGCCGCCGGGCTCGGATTAAAAATCGGAAAAGATATTTCCCTGTTTGGTTTTGACAACCGCGGCATCAGCCAGGGCTATGTGCCGGCTCTCTCCACAGTACAGCCGCCCTTGAATGAGATCGGTGTCCGATGCGCGCAGTTAGTAATAAATCAGATAAAACTCGGCAGAAAAATAAAAAAACGAATTTCACTTCCGTGCGCGATACTGGAAAGAAATTCTGCCGGAATGTTAAATCCAAAAACAAAGCAAGAATAACTTTATAATTATCAGGCAGTCCGCACGGTAAAAATTTTATCTGTAATACATCGCCAGGGAGATTTCAAAGTTTTTTATTAGCGCGCATCCACGCGGGTAATATACTCTTTAAGCCGCCTTCTTTTTTGCTGACAATGGTCATGATACTTTGAAGAACTATAAAACCAAGCAGGAATATCGATGTAATAATATGAGGCCAGGAAGCTTCGGTAAGGCCGAGCAGCGGAACAACGCGCTGTATAAGCAGATTAATTAATACTCCGAAGAACGTGCCGATAGGCAGTCCAACGCCGCCTGAGAGCATCGCGCCGCCGATAATGCTGGAAGAAATTGCCTGAATCTCATAAGTCCGCCCGTAATCAGGGCTGCCACCCGGCATACCAAGAGTGAAAACCAGTCCTCCGATACCCGCGAGAACGCCGGCGAGAACATGCGCGAAAAACCTTGTTCTTTTAGGATCAATTCCCATTAACAGCGCGCTCTGTTCGCTGCCCCCGACAGCATAAAGCGAACGCCCGAATCTTGTATATTTAAGCAGTATAATTACCAGTATTAAAACAACAAGGACAATAATGCCCGCCGGAACAAGATACGCGTAAGCTAGTCGTCCGTTTGGCCGTACGTTATATAAAAACGGAATGTTAAGCTGAGCGCCTGACCACGCGAGAAACGTCGAATCTGTTATGGGCACAGATGTCGGCCTGATAACGCTGATCATTCCGCGCGCGAAAACCATTCCCACAAGCGTTACAATAAACGGCTGTATTTTCATATAAGCGACAAGAAACCCCTGCGCGACGCCGAACGCCAGCCCTATCCCTAATGCCGCGGGAATTGTCCAGAATGTATTCACTCCGGGTTTTAAAAGCATGGTAGCGATAACCATCGCGACAAGCCCTACCACTCCGCCGACAGAGATGTCAATGCTGCCGCAGATCATAACAACAGTCAGAGCCAGTGAGATAGCTAATAAGTACGGTTTTTCGTTAAAGAATGTATTAAAAAACATCGAGAAATAGAAAAAGTTATCATTCCAAAACAAAATGACAGAAGTAACATATAAAATAAAAAAAAGTGAAACTGTAACAATAAGTAAAAACGCGGTATTACTCAAGTCTCTCTTTTTCACGAAAAGATCAGGGGTTTTTAACGCATTGGTTTTTTTCATTGTTCAACTCCCGCCGCCGCGTTTCTGTTTTTTGTTAAACGAGCCGCCAGACGCTTCATCTTTTCCTTAAATACTTCACTGCTCGCGACAATTATAATAACAATTATTACAGCCTTAAAAACATTCAGTTGATCCGCCCGGACATTCATCGCGTACATTGTTGTTGTAATTGCCCGGATGGTATACGCTCCGATAACAGAACCAGCGATACTGAACTTGCCTCCGCTAAGCAGAGTGCCGCCTAAAGCAACCGCGAGTATGGCGTCCAGCTCTATGGCCAGCCCGATTTCCGCGGAATTAACGCTTTGAACCGCGCTTGATGCCATCATTCCGGCGACCGCGCATAACATTCCGCAAATGATAAAAGTCACCAGTTTAATGCGCGTAGCGTTGATGCCGACAAGACGGGACGCGGAACTGTTAATGCCGATTGACTCAATATTAATCCCGAGGCTGGTAAGTTTTACCACCGCTGTTACAATCACAACCATAAGGATAGAAATAATTATCGTTGTTCTGACAGGTATGTCACCCACCTGAACAGCCAGAGACTGATATGCCGGATTAGTAATATAAATAGTCTGGCTGTAAGTGATTAACTTGGCGATTGAGCGCCCGCATGTAAAAAGAATAAGCGAAGCGATCATCGGCTGGATTTTTAAAATTGATACAAGGAATCCGTTAAACGCGCCGCACAGAGCGCCGCCGAAAAGACCCGCGAGTATCGCCATCCATAACGGGTTTTGAAACACATCGGTTCTGTATTCCGGCCCGTTCAGCACTACGCCGCAGAAAGAAGCCGCGACCGCCATTATCGCGCCGACGCTGATGTCCTGGCCGCCGGCGACCGCTGTAACCAAAGTCATGCCGAGCGTTACAATAACCAGATAGCTAGCCTGATCGAGAATATCGGGAATATAACCCGCGATAAGCCATCGTCCGTCATGGCGCTGCACAAATGAAATATCAAAAAAATTCGAGGTCGTTAAAATATTCTGAATCAGAATAATAAACAGAAGCGTTATAGAGAATGTAAGCCGGTTTTCCAGTATTCTTCTTAAAAACGATTTTTTTAAGGCGTCTCTTTTAAAGGCGATTTTTTCCAGATCAGACGTTGACATGCTCGCCTCCCGCAATTGTCTGCATAATTTTCTCCTGATTAAGATCGCTGCCTATCACTTCTCCGACTTTATGCCGGTCGCGCATAATAACCATTCTGGAGCAGGTTCTCATCATCTCGTCCAGTTCCGAAGAAATAAACACGACGCTCTTTCCCTGATGCGCCAGCTTTAAAATGAGTTTCTGAATCTCTGTTTTGGTGCCGACATCAATTCCTCTTGTAGGTTCATCCAATATCATAAAATCGGGGCTGGTAAGAAGCCAGCGGGCTAAAATAACTTTCTGCTGATTACCCCCCGAAAGGCTTTTAATAGGTGTTTCACCGCTTGGGGTTTTAATATTCAGCCAGCCAATGTAATCCTCCGCGTATTTATCCATCTCCTTTCGGACCATCCGCTTAAATATTCCGTATTTTGTCTGAAGAGCGATGATGATATTCTCACGGACTGTAAGATCGGCGAAAATGCCGTCAGCTTTTCTGTCTTCGGGAAGATACGCCATTTTATTTAACATCGCGTCCAGCGGATTTTTAATCTTTACGCTGTTGCCTTTAATTTTTAACTCGCCTGTTACAGCCTTGTCCGCTCCGTAAATCGCGCGCACCAGCTCGCTTCGCCCGGATCCAAGAAGGCCGCTTAATCCGACAACCTCGCCTCTGAATATTTTCAAATCGAATGGCGCGATCCTGGAAGAGCCGCTTGACATCTTTAAGGCTTCAATAACAGGTATTTCATTTTCATAAGATTTTATATCCTCATTTTCAGGTTTAATGCTGGCGAGATCGTCCATTTCTTTGCCGATCATTTTTGTAACCAGTTCCAAACGCGGCAGATTTTCTAATTTATACTCACCGACCAGCTCTCCGTTTCTTAAAACGGTTATCCGGTCGCAGATTTCATATACTTGTTCAAGGAAGTGGGTAATAAAAATTATTCCGACCCCCTGCTCTTTTAACTGTCTCATAAGCGTAAAGAGCTTTTTCACTTCATTTTCATCAAGGGACGATGTCGGCTCGTCCAAAATTAAAATTTTACATTCAACCATTACAGCGCGGGCAATCGCGACAAGCTGCTGGATCGCTATAGAACAGGAATCAAGCTGTACAGCCGGGTCTACAGAAATATTAAGTTTCTCAAGCAGACCGACAGATTCTTTATTGATTTTTTTCCAGTCAATTAAGCCAAGCCGCGTGCGCGGCTCATGACCAAGAAACAGATTTTCGGCAATCGTAAGATTGGGGCAGAGATTCACTTCCTGATAAACAGTGCTCACCCCGTGCCTGCGCGCTTCCTGCGGCGAGTTTATCGTAATTGGTTTGCCTTCGAGGGAGATGCTTCCATTATCCATGTGATAAACGCCGGTCAGCACCTTTATTAAAGTAGATTTTCCAGCGCCGTTCTCACCCATCAGGGCGTGTATCTCGCCGCACCTGAGATAAAAGTCAACATTATTAAGAGCGCGGACACCGGGAAAAGATATCCCGATACTTTTCATAAATAAAAGCTGTTCGCTGTCATTTTTCATATCAACTATCCCAAAAAAAACCGGGGATCGGCATCATGGAAAAAGATATAAAGCTAACAAGCTTAATATCAATCCCTGATCCCGTCTCCCCAGTCCTAACCATTAATACGGACGATTTCTAACAATTTCCGCGGTGAGGGTGTCAAAATAGAACGCCTGCGGCTCAACTGTTGTTCTCTTAGCTACCGTTCTGCCCTGTCTCAGGTTTTCAATAGTCTGGAAGGCAGCGGGGCCAAGAAGAGGATTACACTCAACATTAACGTTGATCGCGCCTTCAAGTGTCATCTGGACTGACCACCTGTTAGCGTCAACTGTAGCGATAGCTACGCCGTTGGTTCCGCCGACAGCTATTCCCGCTTCACGAAGAGCCTGAATCGCGCCAAGCGCCATATTGTCGTTTTCAGCGAAGACAGCGTTGATATTGTTTCCGTGCTGGCGAATCCATGAAGTCATAATGGTCTTTGCTGTATCAGTTCCCCAGTCGCCTGTCTGCTGCCCAAGAAGGGTCCAGTTGGCATGGCCGGCGACAGCCGCGTTAAGGGCTTCAGTGCGTCCTACCTGAGCGGACGCGCCTAACTGTCCCTGAAGATGAACGATATTAACCGGATTGTTCCCGAAACGTTTCGCGATCCATTCCATTGCCATATCGCCTTCTTTCCTGAAGTTTGCGCCGACCCATACAGCCCAAAGATTTTCAGGAGCTGTGACGGTTCTATCCATCAGGATAACAGGGATGCCTGCCTGTTGAGCGTTCCGCAGGACTGTGTCCCATCCGGCTTCGTTTACAGCGGCGATGATAATGTAATCTACGCCCTGATTGATAAAGCCCTGAACGTCTGAAATTTGTTTTGCCGCGTCATTGTTCGAGTCCGCGATGATCAAGCGGTAATCAGGATGATTAAACGCTTCCATCATTGATCTTGTGTTGGCCATGCGCCAGTCAGATTCATCAGCTTTGCACTGCGCGAAACCGACTGTGATTAACGACTTCTGCTGTGTCTGCGCCTGATTGCCGCCCGCAAAAGCCATTGATGCCGCAATGGTAAGTACAACAAGAACCGCTAATAATTTTTTCATACTTTCCTCCAAATAAAAAATATTTTAAAAATTGTATGCTGCGAAAGATTTTTTTGTACATGATTTTTATTACTAATTTACATAGGAATTTTTATGCTGCGCTAAAACATTAAATTAAGGAGTTCAAATAGGTTAAATTATTTCCGAAAAAAGATTTGTTTTTTTCTTATATAAAAATTGCGGGAGATCAATGCGGCGGAAGCTCGGATAAACGAAATTCTCTGGGAGAGAGACCGGTATTCTTTTTAAAAATACTGCTGAAATAATGCGGATCGTTAAACCCTGTTTCATAAGCGATATCTATGCTCTTCATGTCGGTTTCTTTTAAAAGCTGTTTTGCTTTTTCAATGCGGATCCTTGTAAGGTATTCTATAAAATTTTCTCCGGTTTCCTGGGCAAAGACTGTGCTTAAATAATTGGGGCTGATGCCAGCGTAGACCGCCGTAGAATAAAGCGAAATATCCACAGTATTAAAATTTCTTTCTATAAACTCCCTTGCCTTCATAATGACGGACTGATACCTGCCCCTTGTATTGGCGTCGCGGTATTCGATAACAGCGGAAAGCAGATTTTTGATATTCTTAAAAAAATTATCTTTTGATCCAGAAATATGTTTTATATCTTCCTGTTTAAGGCTGAAGGGCGCGATTTCTCTGATGTCGCCGCCGAGCGATTCAACAATCTTGGAAGCCGCGACAATTACCTCGCCAAAAACATAAAAAATAAGCATTTGATTATCGCCGAAATTGTTATCCAGCGCTTTTGTATATTCCTGAATAATTAAATCAATATCTTTTTTTGAGGCATACTTTAATCTGGTCTGAAATATCTCATCATTAACATTGAGAAGCGGCAGCGGATCAAAAGCGGTATCGTCATTGGGAAGCAGTTTATCATCGGAGATAAGCGAAAGCCCATGACTGATACCGTAACTGACAATCCGCCTCGCTGTTGAAAAAGACCTCGCGACTTCTCCAATCCTCTGCGCTTTTGGCCCAATACCAATCATTACAGAGCATTTTGTCTTTCTCTCAATTTCGTATTTAAGAGCCTGTGTAATTGTATAAGCGGTTTCATCCTCGTTATCTGACATTTCCCTGAGAAGCACAGTAAAATATGTATCGCTTTCTATAAACCAGATACAGTTAGCGTACTTTTCAACAATCGACTGAAAAATGATTTTCACCTGTATTTCCAGAGAGCCTGACTGGGAGAAATTTAAAGGAACGGACGCGTCTTCTGTTTCTGACGCGCTTCTAATCCCCGCCGCGATTACAATATAAGAGCGCGCCAGCAGATCAATGCTGTATTCCCTTCCCTGTTCAATCGCGCTGGCCGCTGGAGTCTTCCCGTTCACAAAGTCGCTGAGCCATCTGTCACGCAGAATATCATTTGACGATCGCACCTGCGCTTTTAATTTTTCAATATTCTGAAGATTCTCTTTTTCCTCGTCTATGCGGGCGGCGACTTTATCAAGCGCTTTTAACATATCCTGAGATGAAACAGGCTTTAAAAGGTATTCATCAATGCCGATGCCGATAGCTTCCCTCGCGTACTCAAATTCGTCATGACCTGAAAGAATAATAATTTTTATCCAGGGAAGATTTTTCTTAACGATTCGCGAAAGCGTAAGCCCGTCCATAAAAGGCATTCTGATGTCTGTTATAAGAATATCTGGTTTTATATCCTGTATCATGGAGAGCGCCATTTCGCCGTCTGGCGCTTCCCCCGCGAGTGAATACTGAATTTGATCCCACGGGATATTGTTTCGTATTCCTTCACGGACGACAATTTCATCCTCAACAAGGAAGACTTTATACATTTACCCCCCCCCCCC
>JGI24695J34938_10001502_pt1 | contig 19698 bp, 21 predicted proteins | sample TergutCo191P3_FD_34938 | JGI IMG/M metagenome (IMG submission 34938)
TTATCGGGCAACCCGGATTTGAACCGGGGACCCCAAGTCCCCCAGACTTGTACGCTAAACCAACTGCGCTATTGCCCGATGTCTGACCGGTTTCAATCAGTCAGGGTGAATGTAAAGGTAGCAAAAAAAAGGGTTTCTGTCAATTCAAAGGAATAACGCGGAGGCAGTTACAATCCGCCGTGATAACGCGTCATAACTTTAAAACCGTTTTATCATAATCGCCGGGAGGTAAAAATCCTAAAAGGTAAATACATGTCGCCGCTATTGCGCTGATTCCAAGTCCTTCATCGAGGCAGTTTTCTTTCGGCTCATTTTTGTATTCACCATTGTACTCCGGATCGTAAATGACGCAGGGGACAGGGTTGAGGCTGTGGCTTGTCTTTGATTTAGGCCTTCCGTCATCTTCCAGTAATACCGTTCCATCTTTGCTATGCTCGTACATATCATCGCTGTTACCGTGATCCGCTGTGACGACCATTACAGCGCCCGCTTCATCAGCGGCTTTCTTAAGCCTGCCAAGCTGAATGTCCATGCCTTCCATAGATTGAATAACCGCGCTGTATACGCCGGTGTGCCCGACCATATCGCCGTTGGGATAATTTAACCTGATAAAATCGTACTTGCCGCTTTTTACAGCGTCAATTACCTTGTCCGTGATTTCCCCGCATTTCATCAGAGGTTTCTGCTCAAAGGGAATCACATCGCTTTTTATTTCTACATAATCTTCCAGTTTTTCATCGAACTTGCCGGTGCGGTTTCCGTTAAAAAAGTAGGTGACATGCCCGAACTTCTGCGTCTCGGAAATCGCGAGCGTTCTTACCCCGCTTGCCGCGAGGTACTCGCCCAATGTGCGATCTATGGAAGGAGGGTCAACAAGGTATCGTTTTGGCACATGCAAATCGCCGTCGTATTCCATCATGCCGGCGTAGCAGACATCCGGGCGGCGAATGCGATCGAACTTGTCAAACGCATCCTCCTCGAACGCCGCGGATATTTCAAGCGCGCGATCGCCGCGGAAATTAAAATACACTACAGCGTCGCCGTCCTCAATCGCGCCTATCGGCTCCTCGTTCTCGGCTATAACAAATTCTTTTAAATCCTGATCGGTTACGCCTGGTTTTTCTTTCCTGTATGTTTCAACAGCTTCGCGCGCTGAAGAAAACTGACGGGATGTTCCAAGCACATGTGTCTGCCAGCCCCGGTCAACCATTGACCAGTCGGCTCCGTAACGATCCATCGTGATCCACATGCGCCCGCCTCCTGAGCCAATCCTCGCGTCAAAGCTATTGTCGTTTAATTCGTTAAGAAAAATTTCAAAAGGATCAATAAATTCAAGAGCGCTGGTTTTTCCGACATCGCGCCCATCAAGTAAAACATGAATTCTCACTCTTTTTACATTGTCCTTTTTTGCCTGAACGATCATCGCCTTTAAATGATCAATGTGGCTGTGTACATTACCATTGGAAAAAAGCCCGATAAAATGTAATGTCGAAGGCCTTCCGTCTTTACTCTTATTCTGAATGCCGCCGGTTATTTCTTTCCACACAGCGCCTTTAAACATCGCGCCTGACTTTATTGATTCAGAAACCAGCGCGGCTCCCTGATTGAAAACCCGTCCGCATCCCATTGCGTTGTGACCGACTTCGCTGTTGCCCATATCGTCATCAGAGGGCAGCCCGACTGCCTTCCCATGCGCTCTAAGTTTTGTGTGAGGGCTTCCCGCGGTAAGAGCTGTAAGATTATCCATTTTTGACGCCGCGACAGCGTCGCCTTCTTTATATTTCCCGTAACCTACACCGTCCATTATAACTAAAATAACAGGTCCTTTACGGCCTTTCCACGCGGGGTTTTTACTTAAAGCGTTCATGGTTTCTCCTTATTATTATGGTATTATAACATATAAATGTATATTCGTGAAGTTTTAAATCAGCCGCTGATTTTTAAATAAAAAAAATTTTATCCGGTTATATATAAATCTCTACAGGAGTTGTAATGCCCTTTCCGGTGAACCTCGCGCGCAATGACTGTGCCCGGTCTTCCAGATATTTTTCCGGTAATTCAGACGTTAATGGATCTTCAGGAGCAGCGCGCGCTTTGCCGTAAAGCTGCACTTTGCGGACATTATTAGCGGCTAACTCACAAACCAGAGCTTCCCATCCTGACACATCCTCCGGCGGCGCAGTCTCCCCGTTAACCGCGCAAAGCATTGTCTGTATCGTAAAAGGAGCGCGGGAAGCGAATGTTTTTATCTTTTCGATAAGTTTATTAAACGGTATAAGAGAGCGGTTGATTTTTTGATACCATTCTGATGTCCCGGCGTCCAGTTTTAACCAGATATCTGTATTAATGTCCGCCGCGCTTTCTGTTAACAGCGAAAAAACATCCGGCTGCAGCAATCCTGTCCCGTTAGTAATGATGACGATCCGCGCTAAAGGCGCGAGCCGCGAGCGGATAGTCTCAGTGGATTTCAACGCTTCTTTAAAAGATGGAGAGAGCGTCGGCTCTCCGTTTCCCGAAAAACAGATGTCTTTTATTTGCCCGTCTTTTTCCAGCGCGCCAGTGATTACGCCGCGGAGATCATCTTCCATCCGGCTGACAGAAAACCCGCTGTTAGGTGAAAACGGAAAAATTTCACAGTACGGACAGCCGAACGCGCAGCTTTTTTTATCAGGGAAAAGATTGATTCCTATGGAAAGCCCTTCTGAACGCCTTGAGTACACAGGGTATATGATTAAACCGTTCTCCCTCCCCCTGTGGTTTGTAACAGGAGTTATGTTAATTGCCATAACTAAGTGTAAAATATAATTTTTTTTTATGCTATCCTTTAAACGTGGATGATAAAACAATGTATCAGGCGCGGATGCTCTATAACCGCCTTAAAAAACGTTTCAGCCATCTTAAAAAGTGGGCGCGGAAAAACGGCATCGGCGCTTTCAGGCTTTATGATCGCGATATCCCTGAAATACCGCTTGTTATGGATTTTTACGGCGGCAGTGACGCTGACGGCGGGTGTCCGCGGGACGCTGCCATTTGCTGTTCTCTTTATAAACGCCCTTATGAAAAAGACGAAACTGATGAGGGAGAATGGCTTCGCGCGATGAAAGACAGCGCGTCTTCGGCGCTTGGCGTTAGGCCTGAGCGGGTCTTTATTAAACAGCGTCAAAAACAAAGAGGCGTTTCTCAGTATGAAAAATTAAATGAATTTCATTCAGAGACAATTATTACTGAGGGAGGTCTTTCATTTAAAATAAATTTATCTGATTACCTTGATACCGGCTTATTCATTGACAGGCGGCTTCTGCGGGAAATGACGCGCTCGGAATCAAAAGATAAAAGAGTGCTAAATTTATTTTCGTACACAGGATCATTTTCCGTGTATGCCGCGTCCGGCGCTGCCGTTTCTACAGATTCTGTTGATATATCAAACACTTATTTGAACTGGGCGATGGAAAATTTCGCGTTAAACGGGTTTAAGGCTGAGCTTGTAAAAAATTATTTTTCCGCGAAGCCGCAGTCAGGAGGACGTGAGTTACACGCTGACTCCTCGGGAAAACCGCGCGGTTATTTCACATCTCTTCAGAATCCGCATAAACTTATCAGATGCGACGCGCTGGAATTTATTAAGAAGGCTATAGAAGAAAAAATGAGATGGGACGTAATTATAGCTGATCCGCCCGCGTTCTCAAATTCAAAAAAGATGACAGATGTTTTTGATTTAAACAGAGATTTAACGGAATTATTAATAGACTGTCTTTCTCTGCTCGCGCCCGGCGGGAAAATTTTTTTAAGCGTTAATTCGCGGCGCGGGGTTCCGTCCGCGGATGATATAGAAAAGAGCCTTCGCGGCCTGACACCGGCGCTAAACTCGCGCGTAACAGATCTGAGCCGCAGGATTGCTGACGAGGACTTTAAAGGGAAAAAAATCCCCAAAGCGTTTCTCGTGAACCTTGTTTAGTTTTCGCTTGATAATCTGCCGCGTTTCGCTCAAGGCGCGATGGCGTTTGTTATTCTTTTATGTTATATTTCTTCCTGAACCTTTCAATTCGTCCGGCTGTGTCAACAAGTTTTTGCTTTCCGGTAAAGAATGGGTGGCAGGACGAGCAAATTTCAACCTTGATATCTTTAGTTGTAGAACGTGTTTCGATTACATTCCCGCAGGCGCAGGTAATTTTCGTCATTTCATACTTTGGGTGTATTCCGTTTTTCATGTCTTTCTCCTTAAATATTCGCTCAACTCCAAAAGCGCCGGTTGTTTACTGCCTCGATTCATTCAGACGGCGGTGAAAAGCCTCAATGACACTTCCGGTTTAAGAGCCTCAATCCATTCCGCCGGTTCCGGTGTTCATGGATCGAAGGAACGCTTCATTATTCTTGCTTTTTTTCATTCTGTCAACCAGCAGCTCAATAATTTCGATATCATCCATCGGATTGATAACTTTGCGTAAAATCCAGATTCTCTGTAGTTCGTCATCCGCGAGCAGCAGTTCTTCCTTGCGCGTGCCGGACTTTTTAATGTTGATTGCCGGATAGAGGCGGCGGTCGGAAATGCGCCTGTCAAGGTTAATTTCCATATTGCCTGTGCCTTTGAACTCTTCAAAAATTACCTCGTCCATGCGGCTGCCTGTTTCCACGAGAGCGGTCGAAATAATTGTAAGACTTCCGCCTTCCTCAATATTGCGCGCCGCGCCGAAAAATCGCTTTGGCTTGTGCAGGGCGTTTGAGTCAACACCGCCTGACAAAATTTTGCCGGATGTGGGGACTGTCTGGTTATAGGCGCGCGCGAGACGGGTGATGGAGTCTAACAGGATGACAACATCCCTTTTATGTTCAACTAAACGCTTGGCTTTTTCCAAAACCATTTCTGTTACCTGAACATGGCGTGTCGCCTGTTCGTCAAAAGTTGATGAAATAACCTCAGCGCGGACAGTTCTTTCCATGTCGGTCACTTCTTCTGGGCGCTCGTCAATAAGAAGGACAATCAAATATACTTCCGGGTGATTTTTTGTTATAGCGTTCGCTATCTTCTGCATCATGATTGTTTTTCCGGTTCTTGGCGGCGCTACAATCAGCGAGCGCTGCCCTTTGCCAATGGGACAGAAAAGATTGATGATTCTTTCGCTGACCCCTTCCGTTGTTGTTTCCAGATCAAGCTTGCGGTTCGGATAAAGCGGCGTAAGGTTATCAAACGGGATGCGGTTTTGCGCGACTGTAGGATCATCATAATTGACGGTTTCGACCCTCAGCATGGCAAAGAAACGTTCTCCCTCTTTCGGGCTTCTAATCTGGCCGTAGACTGTGTCGCCTGTTTTTAAGGCAAAGAGCCTGATCTGGCTGGGGCTGATGTAAATGTCATCCGGGCCTGGAAGATAGGAATTCTGAGGGCTGCGTAAAAACCCGTAACTGTCCGGCAGAATTTCAAGGGAACCGTACGCGTAAATTATTCCGCCTCTTTCTGTATGCGCTTTAAGAAGCGCGAAAACAATTTCCTGTTTTTTTAATACGACCATGTCATCATGAGTGATGTTGTAGCAGGCTGCAAGCTCGCGGAGATCTTTCATGTTAAGCCTGATAAGCTCATTTATTGTCAGGCGCGGTTTATTGTTATCTTGATCCTGACGAGGAATTGGTTTGCCGTAAAGGTCGGGCATTGACGGCAGCTTTGGTATAGCGGGCAGCGCTTCCGGTTTCTCCTGTGAGTCTGCGCGCGGCTCCTCGTTCCCGTTATCTGTTCCATTTGTGTCAGAAGGTTTTTTATAAACTACTTTTACTTTACGGCGCGAATTCCCCCATTCATCTTCCGCGGCGGATTCATGCGCCGCCTCTTCATTATTTTCTGTTTCTTCCTGACTGTTTTTTTTGATTTGTATTTTTGGTCTTTTTTTTATTTCTGCCATTTTTACCACCTATGGATTTTCTTTTCCGGCGCAGACAAAACCAGTAAATGCCGGAACATACAGGATATATTATTTGTTATTTTTCTTAACATGACTTGAATGGATACTCCAATATATCAATTTTTTATTTATATGTCAACCTAATCCCTGCGGCTTTTTTATATAGCCGGCAAAATATTAAGTATTTCGTCTAAGACCGCTGCTGCCGCCTGATAACGGATGAAATTTCTGGCGCCGTTAAAGTGAAATTCCTTTACCAGAGTTTTTTGCCGCTCAGTCTCACTGCCCCGTAAAACGGCAGAGACCCAGACAGTTCCCACAGGATTTCGCCCGTCGCCCTGCGGTCCCGCGAGTCCTGTAACAGAAGCCGCGATATCCGCGCCGCTTTTATTTAATGCGCCTTCCGCCATCGCGCGCGCTGTTTTCCCGCATATAAGTCCGTCAGCGCGCAAAGCGCTGTTATCAAGGCCGAGCATCGAAACTTTCGCTTCCTGAGTGTAGCAGACAAAAGAGCCCCAAAGAACCGAGGACGCGCCTTCTATGTCAGCTAGAAAGCCGGAGATTATTCCCGCTGTGCATGATTCAGCTAACGCCAGTTTTAATGAAAGTTTTTTAAGTCTTTCCATTACCTGCCGGGCTTTTTCTTCCGCGGCGAATTTTTGATTCTGATCAACCTCATCTTCTGACAGATATTTTTTGTTCTTAGAACTTGACATTTGACCGCTGCAGATCAGCTTTTATTTCTTCTGTTGGACGGTGAAAAATTTCTATATCCTTTTCCACATTGGTCATTTTGCATTTTCCCTCGAAAAGAACTCCGTCCGCGATGCGGAGTTTCGCCGCGCTTACGTCTCCCTTAACAACCGCGCCGCTCATCATATCAACTTTATCCTGCGCGTGCACAGTCCCTGAAATATTTCCGAATACCGTAAGGGAACTTACCGTTATGTGATCCGCGTCGACAACCGCGTCCTTATCAACTATGAGATCGCCTGTCGCGTCAATCGTTCCTCTGAAAACACCCTGAATGCGCAGGGTAGTCTCAAACTTAAGAAAACCGGTAAAGCTGGTTGCTCTTCCAAGAATTACAACACCGGATTTATTTCTTTTTCTTCCTTCCTTTTTGGGCATTCTGTGTTTCTCCCGAACTCCGGCTTAGTTTGCGGATTTTTGATCCGGCGAAGACGGGCCCAGATTCCCATCCTGATGCAGGAATTTTCGTATATGACTTTCCAGTACAGAAAGGCCTATTTCGTCCTTTTTAAGGTTGTCCCATTCATTTATTGTTTTTTCAATCCTCGCGTCAAGGGCCGCGATATGTTTCCTGACCGAGAAGATTTTTTCGTTTACAAGTTTTATCTCGCTTATCAGCGTGTCGCGGTTTACGTCTGTTTCCGCGCTTTCGCTGACAGCCGTCATCGCTTTGTCGAGCGCGTCAATGCTTGTAATAAAAACTGAAAGGTTTTCCTTTAAATCCTTGTTCAGCTCTTCGGCGAGCGCGAGGCGGGTTTCTCTTCTTTTTATCTGATCGAACAGCGCCCTGTTACGTAAAACCGCGTTTATGCGGGCCAGCACTTCGGTAAAATTAAAAGGCTTTGTTATATAGTCATCAGCGCCGGCCTCAAACCCGGCGACTTTGTCTTTTACATCATCCAGAGCGGACAGCATTATAATGGATATATTTTTCAGATTCGGATCGGTTTTCATTACTTTCGCGATTTCGCGTCCTGTCATATTCGGCATTATGTTGTCAAGAATAATTAGGTCCGGAAGGAATTTTTTTACCTTCTCGATTACTTCACCGCCGTCATCGCACTTTTCCACCACAAAACCCAGTTTGGACAGCATTACTTCAAAAAAATCAAGGTTAATGGTTTCGTCATCTGCAATTAGTATTTTTTTCTGTGTATTCATGACTTGTCCTCTTTTTTATTTTGAGATTTTTTGTTTTTTTAGTATATAACATATTACGCCGAATAGCAATAACACCGCGGAGGCGATTACAAAGAATAACGCGAGATAATCTCCGTGCGCCGTGTAAAAGGTTGTTACCCCGCGATCCCGCGTAACAAGCGGAACATCGATATTCAGCCAGTTTTCTTTAAATGGCGGCGATTCGGCGTAAACCCTTCCGTTCGGATCGATGGCGCAGGTCTGGCCTGACGCGGTAGCGCGCGCCACCGGCCTGTAATTTTCGACAGCCCTGAATACAGCCATCGCCAGATGCTGGTTTTGCGCCGGAAGGCTTTTTGACCACGCGTCATTGGATATGTTCACGATTACCTCGGCGCCGCCAAGTACAAAATCCCTTGATAAATAGCCGAATGTATCCTCAAAACAGATTGGCGTAGAAAAATTAAACCCGGGCCCTTCAAAGACGGTCGCTTCTTTTCCTTTTTCCCAGAAATGCGTGTCCGCTTCTGTCAGCATTCTGTGAACCCACGGGAGCTGCTTCTTGTACGGAAAATTTTCGGTAAACGGGACAAGATGGAGTTTCCTGTAAGTTGCCGTGTTTTCCCCATTCTCAAAAAGCATTGCCGCGTTATAATCGATTCTAAACCTTTCCGCTTGATTTGGGTTTAATGACGGATCCATTCTGGCGTCGTCATTACCGATTAAAAACGGCGTGTCCTTCGCGGAAAGATAATCCAAAAGCTCTCTGACAAGCCTCCATGAGTTCTGATCATCCCGGTATGTAGTGTGCCAGTAAATTCTGGGGACAAAGGCTGTTTCAGGCCAGACAACTAACCGCGGCTTAGGATGAGAGGCGAGAGCTTCATCGGAGAGGCGGATCAGTTTTTCCAGGTCTTTCCTGTAGGCTTCAAATATGAGCCATTCTGACGAAGCTTTTGAAGCTTCCCACGGATCAGTGTTGTGCTGGATAAGCGCGATTCGCGCGGAAGGGAGGGATGAAAAATCTTTGATGCTGATAAAACCAAAAACCAGCGACGCGGCTAATAGGACAAGCCAGATTACCGCTGATAACTTTTCCTTTTTAAAGAATTCCGCTATGATGGCGGGCAAAATAACTAAAAAGAATTTATATAACTTCCCGCTGTCTTCTTTTCGCGCGTCTTTGCGCTGAATTTTCTTTTCATTATTTATGGGTATCTGCCCGGTTTGCGGTAAATTTTTCGCGTTTTCTTTAAGAAGATAATTGTTTATCGCCGCGCCGAGCCAGAATGACGGGAATGTGACAAGCGCTGAAACCCCCCAAACGCCCGCGAGGCCGGCGATTTGAATTAATGGAATTACTTTCCACTGCGAGTAACCTGTTATGCCATAGGAGTAGCCTAAAAATCCTGTCGTGCGCAGATATTCATAAGCGAGCCAGATGAGCCATTGGACAAGGTAAGCGCGTTTCTCATAAAAAATATCAGCCAGCTTCATTAAAGAGAAAACCGCGGCGAGGTAGAAGAGGTACAGGCTGTATGTTATTAATCCAGCCAAAGGATGAAAAGCGCCAAGCCAGTAATTAAAAAGACTGTACGCGGTTAGACCGTAAACCGCGCCCCATCCGATACACGCCGGAAAATTATACTGGCGGATAATGACAATGATTGGGATGTACGCGAACCAGGCGAGGAACGGAAGCCCGTGCCTGAATACCGGGTTAGGAAATGATAAGGCAAAAAGAGCCGAAGCTAAAATAACCAGAGCTAAATGTAAAAGAATATTTATAATCCAGTTATTTTTTTTAAACATAAATACCTTTTAAGGCGAGTCATCGCTTAATGACCAGACAGCCTTTTTTAGCTCTTTGCCGGAACGGAAGGTAACCGCGCAGTGCGGGCGGATGTCAAGGTTTTCGCCGGTTTTGGGATTGCGCGCGCGCGGACGGGCTTTTCTTGCTTTCACTTCAAAAGTCCCGAATCCGCGAAGCTCAATTATCTGACGGCGGACCAGGGCTTTTTTCATCTCATCAAGGAACAGATCGAGAGCGCTTCGTACCTCTGAATGTCTCATCCCTGTTTTTTCATAAAGAGCGTCGATGATGTCAGCCTTTGTAAATTTCTTCGCCGGCATACAATTAATTTATTGCGCTGTTTTTATTGTATTGTAATACCGCTGCATCCTGGATTTTTTTCGTCCCGCCGCGTTTTTTGATATGATGCCTTTTCCGGCGGCAGTATCAAGTTTTTTAATCATTTCTTTCAGAGCCGCTTCCGTTTCGGGATCTTTCTTTTGCGCGAGAGTAACGAATTTTTTTACGCTTGTCTTGACTGAGCTTTTTACCGATTTATTACGCAGACGCCGCTCCTCGCTCGTGCGGTGTCTCTTAACTGCTGAACTGTTTTTTTTCGTCAAAGGATCCTCCAAAATTAATTATTATTGCTGACAGCGGCTTACGAAACTCCGTTAAAATAAAACTTAATACATTTAACTGACCGTAACCCGCCGCGGTATAAGATTTTATTTAAAATCCGAAGGGCGCCGTTCTTTCCGTTTGCATTTATCACATTCGGCCATATTTTTTACTTTTCCGCCCTCAAAAAGGGTTTTCATCTTGATCTCCCCTCCGCATGAACACATAAATTTCTGTGTTGAGCTTGCTGTACGGCTGTTCTTACTGGCTTGAGCCATGATTTTCTCCTGATTAATTAATATGAAGTCAGAATACTAAAACAATCGATTTTAGTCAATACAGCGCCGACATATGTCGCGATGTCTCACGTTAAGTCTGTCTAAAAATTGAGGAGTATCTCATATAAAAGGCCAGCCGCGAAAATCAACAGCCACTAGCAAATTCTCAGGTATTGCCTGATAATTATCAATATGATTATGACAGTAATTGGTTTCGGCTGTTTGGTGTTAGGTCTTATTTGCCTGTCACCGTTCGGGATTATTGCCTGGATTCTCTATCTGTCTGGCCTGCGGAAGCAAATGCGCGTTATCATTTACCGGATCGCGCAAGGCTGGGGACGGTTTGTGATACTGGTTACGAATTGTAAAGTAACATTATCAGGACGCGAGAAAATTCCTAAAAAAGGCGGCATGTGTTTTGTTAGTAATCACGATGGTTTTTTTGATATTGTACTTCTTCTTGCCTATTCAGGCCGTCCTTTCGGGTTCATCGCGAAAAAAGAGCTGCTTTATATACCAATGCTGAATCTCTGGATTTATATGCTCGGCGGCCTCTTTATTGACCGCCGCAATATTAAAAACGCGATTAAAACCATTGACAAGGGAGTAAAACGGATTAAAGCCGGCGGCGGAATGATAATCTTTCCTGAAGGCCACCGCTCTAAAGGCCGGGGGCTTCTTCCCTTCCATCCCGGCTCATTGAAACTCGCTACCTCTGCCGGAGCGCCTATCGTGCCTGTCGCCATAGAAGGCAGTTACGGAGTTTTTGAAAAAAATAAACGCGTTATTAGAGGCGTCCGCGTTAAGCTGTCATTTCTGGATGTAATCGATACAGCGAAAATCCCCTCTACTGACCGGAAACAGATCCTTTGCGATCAAATATTTTCAGCCATCAGCGGCGAAATGGCATGCGGTAAATTACAGGCGGCAGACAGCCCTTCAAACTGATAGAGCCAGGAGCCTGGCGCATTTTCGCGTGTCCGTTACATCTGCCGCGGTGTATTCTATAACAGTTTGTCTTCAGGCGTCAGTACAAACGTTAAACGCTCCGCCCGCCGCCTGTCGCGTTATGTGCAATACCGCGGAATAGTGAAAAACAGCCTGATATATTTCATATAATAAAATCATTATCTGAAATGCCTGAAAAAGTATCAGCGAAAATATTCTTGATAAAAAAATTGTTTTTCTATATAATAAAAAAAATTAAAAAGCTGTTCATATTGCTGACAATCAGGAGAATATTATTAAAATGACAATGCGCTGGTTTGGAACCGGCTACGACACAATTACGCTTGACAAACTGCGGCAAGTGCCTGGCTTATGCGGAGTTATTACCACACTATATGGAATCTCTGCGGGATTACCATGGAACAAAGAAGATTTTCTTTCGCTTAAAAATGAGGTAGAAAGAGCCGGATTGTCAATTACCGGCATAGAAAGTGTCGGCATCCATGATTCTATAAAAACGGCCGGCAAGGACAGAGACCGGTATATCGATAATTATATCGAGACGCTTAAAGTGCTGGGCGAAGCAGGCATAGATATGGTTTGTTATAACTTTATGGCGGTTTTTGACTGGACAAGAACTAATCTTGTAAAATTGCGAAGCGACGGCGCTACCGTGATGTCATACGAACAGGATATTATCGACAATATTGATCCAAATACGATGTTTGATCGCATGAATGAAAAATCCGGCGGTAATCTTTTACCAGGCTGGGAGCCTGAGCGCATGGCACGTATAAAAGGACTTTTTGAACTTTATCGTGGTATAGACGAAGAAACTCTTTTTACAAATTTGAAATATTTTTTGGAAGCAGTCATGCCTGTATGTGAAAAATACGGAATTAGAATGGCAATGCATCCCGATGATCCTGCGTGGTCAGTTTTCGGTCTTCCTCGTATTATGACAGACAAAGAAAAATTACTGCGGCTTATCACCATGGTGGACAATCCGCTTAACGGAGTAACTCTCTGCGCGGGAAGCCTTGGCAGTAATCCCGCTAATGATATCCCGGATATAATACACGCTTTAAAAGGCAGGATACACTTCGCTCATATCCGTAATATCAGACACAACAGCCCCGGGAATTTTGAAGAATCAGCTCACTTGTCAAGTGACGGCTCTCTTGATATGTACGCGATTATGAAAGCGCTTTACGACACCGGCTTTAAAGGGCCGCTTCGTCCCGATCACGGCAGATGCATTTGGGGTGAGGCTTCCATGCCTGGTTATGGTTTATATGACAGAGCGATTGGACTTAGTTACCTAAACGGGCTTTTAGAAGCTATAGAAAAATCCAGTTGATAAAATAATGCCCTAATGATGTTTCAGTGTAACTCGCGGATTTTAGTTGTACCCCATGTCATTAATCCTCTCCATCGGAGAGACAATTTCTGTTACGCGCACACCGAAGTTTTCATCAATGACTACAACCTCGCCCTTCGCGATTAATTTATGGTTTACAAGGATGTCGACAGGTTCACCCGCGAGCTTATCCAGCTCAATGATTGTGCCTTCGCCCATTCCTAAAATTTCTTTAATGAGTTTTCTTGTACGTCCAAGCTCTACAGTCATCTCCATGGATACGTCCATGATCAGACCGATGTTACCGGCTTCGTGAGCGCCCAGACGCGGCTGCATCAGATTGGGAAACTGCACCGGCTGCACATTCGCCGCGCTCATACCCATTCCCATTCCCTGCATTGGCATACCCATTCCCATGTTTTGCATTCCCATTCCCTGCATCGGCATACCCATTCCTTGCATCGGCATACCCATTCCCATGCTTTGCATTCCCATGCCGGGCATTTGCATATTCTGTCCCATACCGGGCATTTGCGCGCCTTGTCCCATGCCTTGCTGTCCAGCGGCAGGTTTGCCTCCGCCGTGTAAACCGTTGGAAATATCCGTAGCAGGGGACGAGCCTAATATCTCCCACATCGGGTGAGAAAGCCCGTCTCCTAAATCAAGATTATAGTTCATTACCGCGAAATCACCGGCTGGAAGCGCGGCTGTCGCTTTTGGGATATTCGCGGCAGTCGGGGAAGCCGCGGCGATTGATTTGTTTTTGGTTTTATCAGTTAACGCGGTAATTTGGGTACCCACCATTTGAGATACCACTTCTCCTATTACCGACATTGCCATATCATCAAGCTGAATATTGTCTTCTTTGGTCATCAGGCTGGCGATAGCTCTGGCTGATTCTTCTGAGAAAATAAAAAGATGCTCGCCGGGAAAACCGGAGGTATAATTCGCCTGAATGACTGTCACTTTACTAGGTAGCACAGACAGGAAACCGTCGCGGTTGTTAGGATCAACATCCGGACCGATAAGCGTTACACTGCCGCCTGTAAGAGCGGCGAGATTTGCGGAAAGCGCGTTTGTCGTTGAGGAAAAAAACTGCTGCAGCGCGTTACAGTCAAAACTTACGTTGGCGGCAGGCGCTGTCATTGTCGCGGCAGCGGAACCGCCGGATGACGGCGCTTCTGAACCGGATAATAAAGCGTCAATCTCAGCTTGTGAAAGTGCCCCGTCGCTCATCATGATAACCCCTCTTTAGCGCGGCTGACCGCGCGGTATAATCGATTAAGATACAAAGTATCCAAGATACGAAGTATCAAGATTCTTCTCCCTCTGACATGAGATCTTCGAATTCCTCACGTCCAAGCTCAACAATCTTCTGCGTTATCTGCACCGCGATTTTTTTCCCGATGATGCCGGGGCGGCACAAAAACTTTCTGCGTGAGCCGATATTTAATGAATAGGGATCGCCAATGCGGGTGTTATAAAGCCGTATTACATCCCCAATCTGTAAAGAAAGAACATCGCGCACAGGCACGTTTATCTTTCCAATTTCGGCTGTTACATTAACATCGACTGTTGAGAGCTTATCCTTTAGCACATTCAGATTTTCTGTAGTTGCGTTTCTTCGCACAGACGAATACCAGAATTGCGCGGAGAGTTTACCGATGATTGGCTCTATCGTAAGGTAGGGTATACAGAAGTTCATCATGCCTTCCACCTCTCCTACCTTTGTCTCGAGCGTTACAAGAACAACCATTTCTGTCGGAGGCACAATCTGGGCGAACTGCGGGTTTGTATCAATCTGCCCAAGCCGGGGACGAAGGTCGATAACTGTTGTCCACGCTTCGCGCATGTTTCCAAGGATACGCACGATGATTCCTTCCATTACAGACTGCTCAATGTCGGTCAACTCATGCTGAGATTTTGTGCCTTCGCCTGTGCCGCCGAAGAGACGATCGATTATGGAAAAAGTTATAGCCGGGTCAATTTCTAAAATGGCGTTGCCTTTTAATGGATCCATGTTGATGATAGCGAGAGTTGTCGGAGTCGGAATAGAGCGGATAAACTCTTCGTATGTAAGCTGATCTACAGAAGCTACGTGAACATGCACCATGCTTCGAAGCTGCGCGGAAAGCGATGTCGTGGTAAGGCGGGCGAAAGTCTCATGCATTATGGAGACAGTGCGAATCTGCTCTTTTGAGAATTTATCGGGGCGTTTAAAGTCATATATTTTGATTTTCCGGCTGTCTGCGGCAGGTCTGAAATCCTCAGGCTCGGTATCTCCTGCGTTTATCGCGGATAATAACTGGTCTATTTCATCCTGGGACAGAACTTCTGTCATAAAAGTTTTACAACTCCTTAAAAATCTTTTTTTTCAGCGGAACCCAAGCAGCCGGATGTTTATATCATAAACTTAACCAGTTCCCTTGACAAGAGATTACAACACTTCTTAATAACTTTCCATTACATCCAGTCTGTTGAAAAGAATAATTCTCACTCCCCTTGATTCAAGAAACCTGTTGTTCAGCATTTCGCGGATTTCAGCTTTTAATGTGTCTTCTCGCTCAGGCGCCAGCTCGGCGGATGTTTTCCCCGTAAAATACCTGCGGATAAAATCGCGTAATTCCGGCCTGCGGCTTGACAATTCCTGCCCTGCCGCCGTGTCGTTTAAATCGTAACCGATAATCATATCCACTGTAACAGAAGCGCTGACCGGAAAGTCGCTCGTCCTGACAGTGATGGAGCCCAGAGAATCGTAATAATTGTACTCCGGCCTTTTGCCGACATACGGAGAATCAGGGTTATTAATTGTAGTCTGAGACGCGCCTCTGGACATTACAATATTGGCTGTAATCAGGGAAACCGTTATAATAAAAACTGTCGCGCCAAGACCGATAGCGACAAATTTTAAAATAGTTGTTATTAATTTGCCGCCCCCGCCTTTTTTCTTTGCGCTGGCTTTAGCCTCAGGAGCGTCACCACCCTCTATATCATCAAGTTCTACATCAGACATTCAATAAACCTCCCCGCAATATAAAATAACGATAATCTATTATAGACTTACTATTATTCCTATAGATCATCGGCGTTTTTATCAGGAAAGTTAGAAATAATGCCTGTTTTATTTAAACGCGCGAAACGGCGCGGAATATAAATATATTGACACCAGCGGTATACAGGGTTTAAAATTAGGCTAAATTATAACATTTTTAACAGAGGGTAAGAAAATGATAAACGTAGAAGCAGAAGTAAACAAACACAAAAACATTAAAGACAGAGGCGAGCTTAGTTTAATTATTAAAGAGTATAAAAGCCTCGCTTTACAGCACGCGAACGATCTTATGCTTGCCGGGCAGTATAACACCGTAATGCTAAAGCTGCAGGAAATCTGCGACAAACTTCCGGCGCCGCGTCTTAAAAAAATACCGTCACAAGCGCCGGGAGCTCCGACCAAAACAGCCAGGATCTCAAAAGAAGAGAAAGATAAAATAAACGCCGCGTGGAGCAGAAAAGCCGGAAACGATAAAAAATAATCCATATACCGGTTTATGGAGAATTAAAATGAAAGCGCTGGTACTCGAAGAACAGAAAAAGCTGAGTTTACGGGATTACTCTATTTCTGAGACTATAGGGCAAAACGATATAAAAGTAGCGGTAAAGGCTTGCGGCATTTGCGGCAGCGATATTCACTATTATCTCGATGGAAAGATAGGCGGTTTTATAGTTAAAGAACCGATGATACTGGGTCATGAGGCAAGCGGCATTGTCGCGGAAACCGGCGCTAATGTAAAAAACTTTAAAGCCGGCGACAGAGTCTGCATAGAACCCGGAATACCTGATTTTAACAGCGAAGAGACTCTCAAGGGTATGTATAATCTTGATCCGGCAGTGCGTTTTTGGGCGACGCCTCCTGTGCACGGCTGTCTGAGAGAAACCGTGGTTCACCCCGCGGCTTTTTGTTTTAAACTGCCGGATAATGTTTCGCTTCACGAGGGCGCTTTAGTCGAGCCTGCCGCGATTGGAATGTGGGCGGCGAAAAAAGCGCGGATAAAACCCGGTGATACCGCTCTTGTTACAGGCGGCGGAACCATTGGCATTGTCACGGCATTAGCCGCGGAATCATCGGGCTGCTCAAAGGTATACATCGCTGATATAAAAAAAGGAAAAATTGATTTTATCAATGAGCATTACGGCGATAAACTGGAAGTAATCGATTTAAACAAGATCAGCGTCATTGATTATTTCGCCGGGAAAGGGATAAAAGGCGCTGACATTGTGTTTGAGGCTTCGGGCAGCGCGAAAGTTTTTGAAAACATCTGCGAATACCCTGTCCGCGGCGGCAGGATGGTTTTAATCGGAATGCCGTCAGCTCCGGTTCCCCTTGATGTAGTAGCGATGCAGGCGAAAGAGCTGTCTGTTGAGACTATATTCCGTTATGTGAACATTTATCCGCTTGTTATCAGCATGATCTCATCGGGAAAACTGAATGTAAAACCGCTTATAACAAAATCCTTTTCTTTCGCTGACTCAATAAAAGCCATTGAATACGCCGCGGCAATGCCCGAAAAAGACGTAAAGATAATGATTGATCTTTAACAAGCTTGTCTGTTTTTTCGCGCGATTAAAATCTTTTTGACTGCCAGCGCCTTTTCAAAAGCCTTATCTGCGGCGAAAAAACAGGAGAAGACCTTGAAATATTTTTTTACCGTTAGCTGCTTTTTTTTACTGTTATTAATTTTACCTTCCGCCTGCGCGAGAAACGCTGAAAAAAAATCAGAGACAATAAAAAACATTAACATAGCTGTATTAAGAGGGCCGTCTTCTATCGGCATGGTGAAATTAATGGATGAAGAAGACATTGGCGCTGACGCATTTGGTTATTCTTTTGAAATCTTCGCCTCTCCAGATGAAATAGTGCCAGGAATCGTACAGGGAAAAATTGATATAGCCGCGGTTCCGGCGAATCTGGCGCCGGTCTTATATAATAATACGCGCGGGAAGGTACAGGTTATCGTGATCAGCACGTTAGGAGTAATGTACATTGCAGAGAACGGCGAATCGATCGCTTCACTTGAAGATTTGCGCGGCAAAACAATTTTCGCGGGATTTAAGGGAAAGTCGCCTGAATACGATTTAAAATATATTTTAAGCGCGAATGGTATAGACATCGAAAAAGATATTAACATTGAATGGAAGTCAGAACACGCGGAAAGCGCCGCGGCTCTCGCCGCTAATAAAAACTCCGCGGCGGCGCTGCCTCAGCCGTTCGCCGCGACAGCGCAGACGCTGAATGAGAATATCAGAATCGCCATTGATTTAAACAAAGAGTGGGAAAAACTTCAGGAAAAATCAAATAACCCGTCCGCGTTAATTACAGGCGTATTAATCGCCCGCGCGGAGTTTATAAAACAGAACCCTGAGGCTGTATCCGTTTTTCTTGACCGTTACGCGATTTCCACTGAGTACGCGAATAAAAATACAGATGAAACCGCGGCTCTGACAGACAAGTATAATATTTTTCCTTATGAGACAGCGAAAAAAGCCATACCGTATTGTAATATTACCTTTATTGAAGGGCGTGAAATGATGGAGAAACTTTCAGGGTATTTAAATATTTTATATAATGAAAACCCTCAATCCGTAGGAGGCATGATGCCGGATGAAGAATTTTATTTCCTGCGATAAGCCAAAACCTTCAATACGTTTATGGTCTGTCATTTTATGGCTTTTGATATGGCAGGGGTTAAGCGTGTATATAGGAGAGGATATACTGCTTGTTTCTCCGGTATCGGTTGTTTTAAGGCTCTCGTGCCTCGCGCTTACCGCTGATTTCTGGCTGACGGCGCTGTTCTCCTTATCGCGCATAACAGCGGGATTTCTGCTTGCTGTTATAACAGGAATTTTATTAGCCTCTTTAGCCGCCCGTTTCACAAGAGCGCGGGAGTTTCTGGCGCCGGCGATCCTGCTTATAAAAACAACCCCTGTCGCGTCTTTTATAATTCTTCTGCTGATATGGGTATCGTCACGTAACTTGTCGCCGGTAATATCATTTTTAATGGTACTGCCAGTGATATACACAAATGTGTTAGAAGGCGTCAAAAGCACTGATGTTAAGTTATTGGAAATGGCTAAAGTATTCGAGGTGCCAAAACACCGCAGGGTATTATATATTTATGTCTCTCAGGTTCTGCCGTTTTTTCAGTCAGCCTGCGTTGTAAGCCTTGGCCTGTGCTGGAAAGCGGGAATCGCCGCGGAAGTTATTGGAATACCCAAAGGCTCTATAGGAGAGAAACTTTATATGGCGAAGATTTATTTTACCACGCCGGATTTGTTCGCATGGACGCTGACAGTGATTATACTCAGTTTATTGTTTGAGAAACTTTTTATGTTTATAATCCGGGTTCTGATAAAAAGACTGGAAAGGCTTTAAGTTATGGCGATTGAGATAATTAATATCTGCAAGGCATACGGCTCAAATAAGGTTTTGGAATGTTTTAACTGCCGGATTGAGGAAGGAACTGTTACATGTTTTATGGGGCAGTCGGGGCATGGGAAAACAACATTGCTTCGTATACTGTCAGGATTAGAAAATCCTGACAGCGGAGAGATAAAAGGCTTATTAAATAAAAGAAAAAGCGCCGTTTTTCAGGAGGACAGGCTTTGCGGCAATTTAAGCGCCGCGTCGAATATCCGTTTAGTATGCGGCAAATCCGTGAAGTTAAGCGTAATCACAAGTTCGATGTCCGCTGTTGGTCTTGATCCCCGCCGCGTTAATCAAACGGCGCGGAGCATGAGCGGAGGACAGCGCCGGCGCGCGGCAATACTGCGCGCGCTAATGGCTGAGTATGACATCCTGTTTATGGACGAGCCGTTCAAGGGGCTGGATACAGAAACTAAAGAAAAGGTAATGCT
>JGI24695J34938_10001503_pt1 | contig 19668 bp, 12 predicted proteins | sample TergutCo191P3_FD_34938 | JGI IMG/M metagenome (IMG submission 34938)
TTTAGCTTGGTTTACAAGGACAATTTGGCTCACTGCATAGTACAGCTTGATGCATGGATTAAAAGCAGAGGTTTGGCAGAATCGCGAAATGATTTAAATGATATAAAAAAAATGTTTAATGCAAAAGAAAAAAACGAATTAATCGTAAAATCATACGGACTCAATTTAACAGATCATTTTTGGATTAGCGAGAAAAATAATAATATTAAATGGGAAGATGTTAATTATTTTGATAATACTTTTGACGAGATAAAAATAGACGATAACGCAGACTTTTCTATTAATAAAAATGTTAAAACACCTTCTCCGAATTTTTGCGTAGACGGCAGTATAGTTAAAAGATGGATAATTAATGATAAAGGGGAACGTGTTTTATTAAAAGGAAGCCGCTACGGAATTATGCAGGAACCATTTAATGAATTAATTGCGTCAAAAATTATGGAAGAATTTAAAATAGATCATGTAACATATAATTTAAAAAGAACAAAAGATAATATACCGTACAGCGAATGTATAACAATGTCCGATAAGAATCATGAATATATAAACGCTGCCTGGGTTTTGGGTCTGGAAAATTATGGAATGAAGGATGTTTATGAACAATATATTGATATATGCTCAAGAAACGGAATAGAAGACGTCAAAGAAAGAATAGACGAAATGATAGCTATTGATTTTATAATAGGCAATGATGACAGGCACAGAGGAAATTTTGGCATTATGAGAAATCCGGATAACTTAAAATGGGAACAAATTGCATCAATATTTGATAACGGTAATTCTTTGTTTTTTGACAAATCAGAATATGATATTGATTCTTTTGGAACAGATTCACTTGGAAAGTCATTCGGCAGCAGTAACAGACTTATGCTTGATATGATAAATTGTCCAAAATGGTATAATAAATCATCAGGTAGTAAAATTGTTGATATAATAATTAATTGTCTTGATTATAATGAAAGAATTTCTTTTAAAAGAAAAAATAAAATTATAGAAATAGTAAAACAACGTATTAATATTTTTGAAAAAAAATAATCATGGGATGAACGGATTTTATGGGATGATAAGAATGGGATTACTATTGTAAGGAGTTAAGTATATGAATAAATTAATAAAAAAAATTGCGCTTATGGTTCCTCCCATAAAAAAATATCATCAATATGTAAATGATTTGCGCAGGGAAAATGAGGAATTAAACAATTTATCTAAACAACAGAGTATTCAATTAGAGTTAAGTGATCAAACGAGTGTTGGAAGACTAACAGATTTAAATATAAAAAATTATCAATTAGAACAATTGAGTAATTTATTTGAAGATAATGTGGAATTATCATGGTCTGAAATTAATGAAAGAAAAAAATATATTTGTATTTTTCCTTTTTCCAGAGTTAGTATTAGTTCAAATGGAAGTGTATGGACTTGCTGTCCAAATTATTTTAAGTATGATTATTTCCTTGGTAATGTATATGAAAATTCATATGATGAAATATGGAATTCTGATAAAGTAAAAAGACTTCGTTATTCTGTTTCAAACGGAAGCTTTGAGTACTGTAATAAGAAATTTTGTAGTTTACTTCAAAAACCTGCGGCATTTCCTGATTCAATGATAAAAAGAGAATGGGAAAATGTTTCTTCTATACCAAAACACGATAAATGGCAGGATTATTATTTAGAAACCGGTCCTTTATTTATTAATTTAGCATGCGATAATACATGTAACTTACATTGTTCATCATGTAGAAATCATGTAGTTGTAATGTCTAAAGAACAGAATAAACGGCTTGTAGAAATGCTGGAAACATTTGTTCGTCCAGCTTTAAAGAATTGTTTAACGCTGAAAGCAAGCACATCCGGTGAATTCTTTGCACAGAAATCTTTACAGGAATTTTATCAGACAATTAAAAAAGAGGATTACCCGGAACTTAAGCTTAATTTTTTGACAAACGCGCAATTATTAACACCGGAAAAATGGAACAAATTTGATAATTTAAAAGGGATGATAAATTCAATTCATGTTTCCATTGATGCTGCAACTAAAGATACCTATGAAAATATTCGCAGAGGCGGAAAATGGGAAACACTTTTAACCAATTTATCATTTATATCGTCTTTACGCGTATCTAATGAAATTAAAAATTTAAATATAAGTTTTAATGTTCAAAAAGATAATTTTACTGAAATGGAAAATTTTGTTTTGATGGCAAGTCAATATAATGTTGATACAGTTCTTTTCAGGAGATTATATAATCCCGGCGGCACTTATACCGCAGAATCCTTAATTGATAATGATGTTTTTAATAAAAATAACAATAATTATGAAAACGCCGTTCATATTTTAAATAAAATTAAAAAAAATTCATGTATTAAAATTAGTGATAATTGTTTGTTTCCGAATCAATATGACGATATTTAAAAGGGAAATATTATGAATAAAATAATAAAAAAAATAGCATTTAAGATACCATACTTAAAAAAATTATATCAAAAAATAAATAAATTATCTGAATATGAGGACAGAATAAAATTATTAGAAAAGGAAAAAACAAATTATAATATACCTTATTTTAGAGATGCATTTACAATAGAACAGCAAACACCGTATAAATTAAAGATTAATCAGCCAGATTTAGCAGATTACGAACAAAATTTTTATTCGGCATCACAAATTGCGCATTATAATATTAATACCACTCCTTATATTCCGACTTTTAAATTTAACGGTGAATATATCAATAATAATCATAGATACTATTCTATGTGCTCAAAGAATGGTGATGTATGCATTAATACAGATATTGAAGGCTGGCTGCATGCCGCAGATGCTTTAAAAATTTATGAAATAACTTATTTTTCAAGAGGTGATATTTTAAATCTGGGAACATTTAAAGGACTATCAGCATCAGTAATTGTTCAAGCAATAAAAGACAGTAATAATTATTATAAATGTGATTCTGTAGATATAAATGCAAAAACTACAAAGATTGCAAAAAAAAATATAAAGAATAAAATAGAAGAGGATAAAATTGATTTCTTCGTAAATGATTGTAGTTTTTTTATGGATACAATGATGATATTAAACAGGAAATATTATTTTATATTTATAGATGCAGGGCATGGTTATAAAAATACATTTTCAGTTGCTGTCAGATGCAGTAAATTATTAATTCCGGGCGGTTTTGTATTATTTCATGATTATGTTGATCAAAGAAATTTTGATAAAAAAAGTTATTATGGTGTTTTTCAAGCAGCTAATGATTCTTTATTAATTGATAAAAATTTTATTTTTTGCGGTGTTTTTGGCTGTTCTGCATTATTTAGATATGTAAGTGATTAGGTTTATATGAATAAAATAATAAAAAACTTGGCTCTTAAAGTTCCGTATATAAAGAAATATTATAATGATATTAATAATTTGCGTAAAGAAAACGAAACATTACATTGTAATTATAAAAAACAAATTAGTAATTTGAATATTGAAAATGAAATATTAAATAATAAAATAGATGAATTGAATTTGTTAAATGAATATTATCATTTTAGAGCTGAATATCCAAAAGAAGAATTACCTGAACTTGCTTTGTTTCGTACTAAATATCCGCATGGTGAAATTACTGTAATATATGATAATAATATAAATATTAGCAGAGAAAAGCAATTAACGAACTTTTGTAACAAAGAAGATTTTTTTCTTTCTATATTTAATAATATTTTTGTTTTATCTTCTCGTAAACCTTTAATTGATAGAGATGGTGTGACATATATATTTAATGGTATAACTATATGGAAAGATAAATTTATTTTTGGTGATGATGATATTATAATGCATAATATAAAAACTTGTGAATTAAAAGAAGGAATTGGAGAATTTGAATTATTAACATTTAATAATAATCAACTTGAACTTAGTACGGATTTTTTTGGAATGTGTCAATTATATTATTATAAATCTGATAATGGAATTTTTGTATCAAGTACATCATATCATATTTTATTAAAAATATTAAATATATTTAAAATAAAAATGAAATTAAATATTAAAAAAGTTTCCGCAGGGATGGCTTTTTTTAATCCATTTTCACAAAGTAGTTTTACCAGCGAAATGGATGTTGAAAATTGTTTTGAATTACCTCCTGACAAAAAAATTAAATTTAATAATATGGAACTTGTTTTTGAAAATACAAGTTTATACAATGAAGTTCATAATCCGGAAGAATATAGTGATGTAGCATATGAAAAATATATAAATAAAGGAAAAGATGAAATAATTTCTAATATTAAAGCAATATTTGAACATCCAAAGTTTAAATATATATTATGCGATCTTAGTGGTGGTGTTGACAGTAGAATGGTAATAGCAGGTGCAATGAATTTACCTTCATATTTAAAAGAAAAAATCAAAATAACTTCCTCTGTAAATAAAATCAATGATTTTAAAATTGCTTCTGGTATTTTAAATCTATTTGAGCTGCATTGGTCTGATTTACCAAAAACAATGTCTTATAATGATATTGGGATTCAGGATGGTAAATTAAAACAAGTTCCGCAGTCATATAATCTTGGAACATATTATTCATCGAATTATATGCCTAATTCTTCTTTTTTAGAAAACACCATTCAATTGACCGGAGGTTGCGGAGAAATTATTTCTAGAAACACTTGTTCAATGTTTGATTTCTCTTTAGATGATGAAAAATTTCTTGATAGTATATTGTTATATCAGCAAGGTGATATAAAATCTGATACAAAAGCAGGAAATTATTTAAAAGAATATTTAAGAAAAAATATATTAAATATGCAAATTAAAGGAAAAGATAATAAAACAGATATATTTTATTTATATTTTAGGAATAGACATCATTTTAAAACTAAATATAAAAATATTCCTGCATGGACTCCATTACAATCAAAAACCGCATTTCACTGCAAGAGGATGTATTTTCAAAAACATGTAGACGGAAAAATTCAATATGATTTAATGACTTTATTAAATCCAATACTGGCTAATTTTCCATACGAAAATTTTGAGAACAATGGCGGACATAATAATTATTTAAAGATTCTTTCTGAACGTTTATTAAATTTCGTAAAGATAGAAGTAAAACCTGATTTTGAAATTAAGAATTATCCGAAAGAAAAAATAAATTATTTACCGGATAAAGAAACCGTAGATAAAATAAATAATTTAACAAAAATATTTTATACAAGCGAAAAGACGCTTTTAAGTGCTTTAAAAACATTTTTAGATTATTCAGAAGAATTTAATGAACTGGGATTACCAATGTTTCAATATTTTACAAAAGATAGATTTCATAATAAATATGGGTATCACTTGCAGGCTGAAAATATGAGAATTAATAGAATATTGTCTGTATATTGGCAAATTAAATATTTAGAAGAATAAATAGAATCATATGAAAAAAATATTTATAGTATCCAGAGCTAAAAACGAAAGCGATATTATCGAATCTTTCTGTCGGTATAATTTAACATATTGCGATGGATTAATAATAAATGATAATAAAAGCAGCGACAATACGCTTGAAATATTACAAAAATTAGTAAGTGAAGGATTGCCGATTTATTTAACACAAGAAAAAAGCCAGTTAAAAAAATCGGAAATTGCTGTTAAAGAATATGGCGCTGATTTAATAATCCCTCTTGATGCTGATGAATTCTTGTATCATATTGACGGTATAAATCCGCGTGAAGCATTGGAAGAACTAAAAGATGATATAGAATACCAAATACCTTGGCGATCATATGTGTATGAAAAAGAACCGGATATTAAGTTTGGTTTTATGCCTAATAATTTTAAATATTACAGAAATCCAGAACTTGAAAAAGTACAGGGTCATGCTGGTACAACGTTAATAACAAATTATTTAATAAAAGAAAAAAAAGCAAAATTTACAGCAGGTATTCACTGGCTTATTTATCCTGAAGAATATCAAGATTCGATTAAAATTGAAAATCCTGAAAAACTTGTTTGCGCGCATTTTCCAATCAGAAGCCAAATACAGATTAAAAAGAAAGCTATACCAAACTGGATTACTAAGTGGGCTGTTCAATCTAATTTTCCGTATCATATCCGTGAAGAGAAACATCAATTAGGTATATTATTTAATAATTTAAAAAGAGAAGGAGACATTTCATCTGAATTAATGAAAAAGATTTCAACTGAATATAGTCTAAGTAATTCTAAAAATAACCTTACTATCAGAGATATAGAAGAAATTGAAAAAAGATTAGGAGATTCTTTGTATATAAAGGAACCTATGAATACATCATTCTGTAGAAGTAAATTAAATTTATTATATACAGAATATAAAAATGAAAATGTAACGTTTTTAAAAACAACATTAAAAGAAATTGATTCTACTGTTAATTTTTTGACAACTCAGGTTGATGACAAAACAAAGGAAATAAGCGATCATCTGCAATCTATAACAAAAACAGGAACTTTATTTTTTGATACGGGAAATGGATTTAACGATAATGAAATGTTTATTTTTAACTTTATCGGGAATGAAGTTGAAGTAAATTGTAAGATTCCTGAAAACACATTGAATGTAAGATTTGATCCGTTAGAAAACTATGGTTGTATTATCAGCAATCTGGAAATTCTGTCTTACGGCGGTATTGTTGAATATGAACAAACAAATGGATTTAAAGATGATAATAATAATTTAGTGTTTACAAATACAGATTCTCAAATTTTAATTAAAAATGCCGCGAATTGGATAAAAATAAAATATCGAATATTAATATCGTCTGATTATTATCATTATAAGTTCTTAAAAAGTTATATTGAAATATCTGATAAATGTAAATTTTTGGGAGAAGAAAAAAATAATTTATTAGATGAACGAAAATTATTAATAAATGTACGTGCTAATCTAATAAACGAGAGGGATGGATTAATAAAGGAACGAGATAGATTAATAAACGAAAGAGATAATTTAATAAGCGAACGAGATAGTTTACTGAACTCAAGATCCTGGCGTATAACTAAAACATTAAGGAATTTTACTGATTTTATCAGACGAAAAAAATTGTTATATATTTTTATGAAAGGAGTGCTGTCAATAAAAAGGGTAGGATTAAAAAAAACTATTAAAAAAATAATTGAAAAAAAGCATTATTTTGCAAATATTTCAAAAAAATTAAGTATTGATTTATTAATTCCTGTGCTAGATGTTTCACCCGAGTTATTAAATAAAGCTTTATGTTGTATATTACAACAAGACTCACCATTTAAAAATCTATATATACTCACTCAAACGGGTATAAATTATAAATTATTATCAATATGTGAAAATTATTCAAAAAAAAATAATAATGTAATTATTATTGAAAATTTTGAAGATGATATTCGTAATATTATTAAGAAAAATATTACCGCAAAATGGGTATTAATTTTATATCCAAATGTTTTTATTTATAATAATTTAATAAAAACTTTAAAGAAGGTAATAATTGGAAAAAAAGCAGATTTTATTTATACCGATAACATTATTGTAGATGGTTTAAAACCTAATCATGTTAATATGATGTACAAACCGGATTATTCACCGGATTTACTATCTTCATATAATTACATAGGTAATATATTTCTTGTTAAAAAAGATATATTATTTAATTGCAAGTATGATTTAAGTTTTAGGAGTATATATGATATTATTTTAAAAATAACTGAACAAACAAAAAGTATTTATCATATTTCTGAAATATTATATGATGAAGTATTTGAAGATAATAAAAATAATGAATCAAAAATAATTTTAAATCATTTATTACGATTAGGCTTAAATGCAGCAGTTAATTATGGTAAAGTAAGTAGAACATATAAAGTTAATTATCATTTTAAGGATACACCTTTAATTTCAATTATTATTCCGAATAAAGATCATGTAATTGATCTGAAGCGTTGTATTGAATCAATAAAGAATCGCAGTACATATACTAATTATGAAATTATTATCGTAGAAAATAATAGTGTTGAAAAAGGAACATTTCATTATTATAATTTAATAAATCATTCTAATATAAAGATAGTAAAATATGCAAGAAAATTTAATTTTTCCGCAATAAATAATTTTGGTGTTAAGGCAGCATCAGGTAAATATTTTATTTTCTTAAATAATGATACAGAGGTCATAACACCAAATTGGATGGAAGAGCTTTTAATGTATGCACAGCGTAATGATGTCGGGGTGGTTGGAGCAAAGTTATACTATCCTGATGGAAATATACAACATGCAGGAATAATATTAGGTATTGGAGGTGTAGCAGCTAATATAGGCAGGATGGAAAAAGGTAATGATAATGGTTATATGAATAGGTATTCAGTTGTACAAAATATGTCAGCAGTAACTGCCGCTTGTTTTTTAATATCTTCAAAGATATTTAATCAAGTCGGCGGATTTGATGAAACACTACCTGTTGATTTTAATGATGTTGATCTGTGTTTGAAAATTAGAAAAAAAAATTATAATATTATTTTTAATCCTTATTGTGAACTTTATCATTATGAATCAATTAGTCGCGGAATATGTAATAATATAGAGTTTTCAAAATGGATAAAAGTGATAAAAAACAAATGGAAGAAAGAATTAAAAAATTGTGATCCATTCTATAATATTAATTTTGATCAAGATAATGCAGCATATAATATAAAAGAAATAATAAAAAGTAACCTGTATAAAAATAATAGAAGTATTTTGATTGATGATTCAAAATTATCGGTAAATAAAAAACTTGATCCATATTTAGATATAAGTAATTTCGAACGTTCTCAAGAAGTAATTAATTATAGAAAAAAAATTAATAATATAAAGAAATATACAGATGGTTTAACTATAATTATTTTAAATCTTAATAAACCGGATCTTATTATTCCTTTATTAAAAAGTCTAACCGAAGCAGCAAAAGTATTAAAAAATAAAGGAATTGAAATTGAGATAATTGTAGGAGATACAGGAAGTACAAATAGAGATGTCTTGCAATGTTACGAAAAATATAAAAATGAAATTTTAATAGTATACAATATGGAATATAATTTTTCTGTATGTAATAATGAATTATTTAATAAGTTAGCATCAAAAAAGATAACGCTTTTTATAAATAATGATATAATATTTGAAAATTCAATTAATACAATTGAATACATATATAATCAAATTATAAATGATAGTTCTGTCGGAATAGCAGGTTCCTATTTATTTTATCCTGATATGTCAGTTCAGCATAAAGGAGTAGATTTTATAAAATCAGGTGAAGCTCAATATTTATGTTATCATGTCAATCATGGAGAGAAAATAAAAGCTCCGGAATTCGGATTTAAAGAAAATGTTCCAGCGGTGACGGGTGCTTTTTTAATGATAAAATCGGATTTGTTTATAGAGATTGATGGTTTTGATGAAATGTATAAAGCAGAATGTCAGGATGTAGCGCTTTGTTTATCAGCAAAAAGACTTGGATATAATATTTTAGTTGTATATACAGGAAAAGTGATTCATTTAGAAAACGCAACAAGACCAAAAGGCGATGAAAATTGGTTTGATAGACGAAGATTTATAAGAAAATGGAAATTGTTTATTTCAGAGGTTCTTTAATATATGAAAAATATAATGTTCCTAACGCAGCAAATAAGTATGGGATATGGTGTCTCAGTTGTAGTACACGAAATTTGTAATATTCTTTGTAAAAGTAATTATAATGTTTATATTGGTTCAAATCAAATTGATTATGAAATACATGGTGTTAAATCATATATTATAAAACCTGATCCGGATGTTATAAAAAAGTTTGCAATTTCAAATAAAATAGATATTATTATTGCACATACATCACCTTATTTTGAAGTATTACCTTGCTTGGCAAAACAATTCAAATGTTGGGCATGGGAACATGGTGATCCTACGCCTGAATTCTTTGATCAAGATATATGTGAAAGAAGTAAAATAATTATTAATAAACAAAAAAATGTATATCCATTCTTAAATAAAGTTATAGCAATATCGGAATTTATAAGTCATGACATTGGTTATTTAAATAGTGAAGTAATCTATAATGGCTGTGATCACGTTATTGATTTTGGAAAAAAAACTTCTGAAGATATTAATTTTTCCAGTAACAGTCCAATAAAAATTGGTACATTGATGAGACTAGGAACAGGAGAAGCAAAATATAAAGGAAATAATCTTTTCCTTGAACTATGTGAAAAATTAAAAAAAAATAATGTAAACGCTGAATTCTATGTTATGGGCAGAGGTACATCAGAAGATGCAAAATTATTCGAAGAAAAAGGGTATAAAGTTTTTAGAAACGCTTCTGATGACGAAAGATCAAAATATTTAAGAGAATTGGATATATTTATATCTCCAAGTCAATGGGAAGGTTTTAATTTACCTGTTGTAGAAGCAATGAAAAGCGGTACCTTATCATTTGTTTTTGATATTGGTGCGCACCCGGAAGTGTGTCCATTTTTATTTTCTAGTATTGATGAAATGGCTGTAAATATAAATTATTGTTCAAATAATCGAAATCTATTACTTAAATATTCAGAAAAATGTTATTATTTTGTTAAAAATAAATTTTCGTGGGACAAAAATGTTAAACGGTTTTTTGAATTATTAAATGAAAACATGAATAATAAATAATTTACATATAAAAATGTTTTAGTTATTAATAAATTGTTTTATTAAATATAAATAAATAATGATATTAAATTATATTATAAAATTATTTTCATCAATAAGAAATAACGGTATTAATGAAACACTAAAAAAAATTAAAAAATATATAAAAAATAAGAAATATTTAAATATTGAATTAGATAAAACATTTGAAAATTCGGAAATTGGAATATACGATAGTGAATATCAAGAAGATATTGATTTTTCAGAATATAATCCGATTATTAAAACAATTGCATTCTATTTACCGCAATTCCATAAAATTCCGGAAAATGATAAATGGTGGGGTGAAGGATTTACTGAATGGACTAATACAAGAAGAGCAGAACCAAAATTTAAAGATCATTACCAGCCGCGTGAACCGCATGACGATATAGGTTACTATGATTTATGTAATACTGAAGTGCTGAAAAAACAAGTTGAATTAGCTGATAAACATGGTATTTATGGTTTTTGTTTTTATTATTATTGGTTTTCCGGACATAGATTATTAGAGAAACCTGTTGATATCTTATTATCACATTCAGAAATTAATATTAAATTTTGTTTATGTTGGGCGAATGAAAATTGGACAAGAACATGGGATGGTAAAGAAAATGATATTTTAATAAAACAAAAATATATGGAAGATGATCCTTATAAATTTATTTGTGATATTAAAAAATATACGGATGATCAAAGATATATCAGAATTGATAATAAACCTGTAATTATTGTTTATAATCCATGTGAAATTATTAATGTTAATATAGTTTTTAGAAAATGGCGGATATATGCAAAAGAAATAGGAATTGGTGAAATTCTTATTTGGACATGCAGAACAGGAAATTATAATGAAGAGAATTATAAGTTTTCAAAAATGATTAATGGAGAAATTGAATTTCCGCCGAATAATATAAATAATATACAACTAATTGAAGAAAATAGTTATATTAATAATAAAAAGGCATACTTATATAATTATCAGAAGTTAGTAGAAATAAAAAATAAAAATTACGAAAATTTATCAGAAAAAAAAAGAAAATTACCTTTATACCGCTGCGTTATGTTAGGATGGGATAATTCAGCGAGGAGAGAAAACGAATGGACAACATTTATTAATTTTTCTTTAAATGATTTTTATAAATGGATTAACTTATCCATAAAGGATTCATTAAAGAATATTAAAAAAGAAGAAAGATTTATTTTTATAAATGCATGGAATGAATGGGGAGAAGGAACATATTTAGAACCAGATAAAAAATATGGATATTCAAATATTAATACATTATCTAAAGCAATATACGCGCTTCCTTTCAACGATAAAAAAAAAGTCATCAATAGAAATGAAAATATCGAAATTAATAATAAATTGCGTATAGCAATACAAGTACATCTTTTTTATATTGATATAATTGATGAAATTATCGTTAATCTTTTATATATACCGTTCAAATTTGATTGTTATATAACAACGGATACAATAGAAAAAAGTATACAAATAAAAGAAAGGATATATGGTAGTAATAATATTAATTTATCAAAACTTGTAATAAATATCTATAAAAATAAAGGCAGAGATATTGCTCCGTTTCTTGTACAATTTAGTAAATATTTTACAGAATATGATTATTTTTGCCATATCCATACAAAGAAAACATTTAACAGCGAATATGGAGATGATTGGAGAAAATATCTATACAAACATATTCTTGGTTCATCTGAAAATATCAAAGGAATAATTAATTTATTTGAAACAGACCCAAGTCTTGGTATTGTTTTTCCGGAAAATTATCCTGTAATAGAAAAACAGGTAAAATGGAGCGGAAATAAAGATGAATGTAAAAAAATTCTTGAAAAACTTGGTATAAAATATGAACTTCCGAATGATGTTATTTTTCCGGTTGGGAATATGTTTTGGGCAAGAATAAAAGCAGTTCCGGATATTTTTACAGCAGGTTATAGTTTTGATGATTTTCAAGAAGAAAATGATCAAATAAATTCTACTCTTGCGCATCAGATAGAACGAATATGGGTATATATTGCACAAAATAATGGATTTAATTATCTAAAAACATATAATAATGCTTTATTAATAACAGAAATACAAAATATTCATAGAATTATATTTTTTGTACATTATAATAATAAAAATATTATTGAGAGCAATGATGTAGAAAGTATAATTTATTTTTCAAAATTATCAACAGAATTAATATTTATTACTAATTCAATGCTTTCTGACTATGAATTAGATAAAATAAAACCATATGTTTTCAAAATAATAATAAGAAAAAACAAAGGATTTGATTTTGGAGCGTGGCGAGATGCGTTTATTCAATATGGATATAAAAATTTAGAGAAATTTGATCAGCTTATACTTATAAATAACAGTGTATATAAACCAATATTCGAAATGAATAATATTTTTAATAAAATGGATAATAGTTCAGTAGATTTTTGGGGAATAACATTATTCCCAGAATTTATCGACGGAACATATCTTAAAAAAAATAAAATTAAAGAACATATTCAATCATATTTTCAAGTTTTTAATAAAAATGTTTTTACAAGTAAAAGATTTCAGGACTTTTGGAAAAATGTGAAGAATATGCCTACAAAAATTAAAGTTATAGAAAGATATGAATCAAAGCTCACTTCAATATTAGTTAAAGCAGGTTATAAATATTCAGTAACACTACCGGAAACACGATTTATATCAAAATATCTAAAAAATTATTCAATTCTATATACGAATCCATATGCAATACTAATTCTAGGTTCGCCTTTTATTAAAAAAAAGAGCGAAAATTATTTATCTTTAAAAGATAAAAATAAATTAAAATATTTATTATCACAGTTTTAAAATATTTATATGAGTATGATTAATAAAATAAATTCTTCATTAAAAAATTATGGATTAAGAACGACAATAAAAAGAATAACTAATAAAATAAAGATTAAAAGCAAAATTGATTTAAATAAAAAATATGATTTTATTTTAAATACATTTGAGATATCTTTAAAAAATTATAATACAGAAGCATTTAATAAAAAAGAATTAATTATAAATTGGTTAATACCAGAGCCAAGTATCGGCTCAGGAGGTCATACAAGTATATTTAGATTTATAATTGGATTGGAAAAATTAGGTATTTGTAATAGAATATATGTAATTAATCCTATAATATTTAAAGACGATAAGTCAGTTAAATATTTTATTGTAAAAAATTATCATAGTGAATTAAATAAAATTGAAATACATTCCGGGATTTATAATATATTATTCGCTCATGCAATTATTGCTACTTCATGGGAAACAGCATATTATGTAAGAAGATTTATAAATATTAAAAAATTTTATTTTGTACAAGATTATGAACCTTATTTTTTTTCTATGGGTTCTGAATATTTCTTTGCGGAAAATACATATAAATTTGGATTTAAGGGAATAACTGCAGGAGAATGGCTTAAGAAAAAGCTTTTATACGAACATGGAATGATTTCTGAAAGTTTTGGATTTTCATATGACCGTGAAATATATAAACCAGAAGTTAAAAAAGATAATAAAAATCGTTTATTTTTTTACGCAAGACCTATTACAGAAAGACGCGCATTTGAAATGGGATTTTTAGCATTAACAGAATTATATAAAAGAATATCTGATATTGAAGTTATATTTGCCGGAGGTGATATTAGTAAATATAAAATTCCGTTTAATCATGTTAACACAGGAAGTATTAAACCTAAAGAGCTAGCTTATATTTATGCACAATGTGATATGTGTATTGTATTATCATATACAAATTTATCACTTCTTCCTTTAGAAATAATGGCTTCAAATTCGGTTGTAGTTTGTAATAAAGGTGAACATGCTGATTGGCTGACAAATGATAATAATTCAATACTTGTAGAAAATGATCCCATTTTAATTGCTGATAAATTAGAATATTATTTAAAAAATAAAAATGAACTTGAAAAATACAGAAAAGATGGTATTGATTTTTCTGCTAAAACATCATGGGATAATGAATTTATTAAAATAAAAGATTTTATCTTACGTGAAACAAACATTAACTAAAATATAGACGTTAAATGACAGAAAAAATTGATGTTTCAATAATAATTCCGGTAAAAAACGGCGGAGAATTGCTTGAAAGAGTATTAAAATCTGTAAAAGGTCAAAAAACTAAATATAATTATGAAATAATTTGTATAGATTCCGGTTCAAAAGATAATTCAATAAATATTATTAAAAATAATAATATAAAATTATTTCAAATAAAACCTGAAGAATTTGGCCATGGAAAAACAAGAAATTTTGGAGCATCAAAAGGATCGGGAGAATTTATTATATTTATTACACAGGATGCATTACCTGCAACAGATTTATGGCTGGAAAATTTTATAAATGCAATGAAGACTGACGAAGGAATAGCAGGCGGTTTTGGCATTCATTATCCGTATCCGGATTGTAATATAATCGATAAAAAAGATATTGAAAATCATTTTAAAGATTTTGGTGATTCAAATATGACATTTCAAGTAACAGATAACGAAAAATATATAAAAGAAGAAAAATACAGGCATTTTTTAGCATTTTTTTCCGATAATAACGCTTGTTTAAGGCGATCTGTATGGGAAAAATATCCTTATGATGATGTAAAATTTGCAGAGGATCAGATTTGGGCTAGAAAAATTATAGAACTTAGGTATAAAAAATTATACTGTCCTTCTGCTCCGGTATATCATTCACATAATTATAATCTTAAGGAATATTTTAAAAGATATTATGACGAATATAAAGGTATCTATGAAATACATAAATATATTATATGTAAGAGATTATTATTTTTATTTCCGGCAATGATTAAACATATTATAAATGATATTCGTTATGTAATAAAACTTCCAACAAAAATATTTGAAAAGATTAATAATATATGGTATGTTTCATGTCGTGAATTTTGCCGTTATATTGGCGGTTATATTGGCGGTAATTATCATCGTTTTTCTAAAAAGAAAAAAATAAAAATGGATAAATTATTTTCTCTTCAGAGAGAACAGATAGAATATTAAAAAAGGAGAGATTAGTGAATAGAACAATTAGTATTAATGAAAACATTGAAAAAGAAAAAATTATTTTTATATTTTTTATATTTTTAATATCTATATGTTTTTCATTTTATAAAAAATTACCTGATATAAAAATTGATTATGAGTTATCAGGAAAAATAATTAATATTAATGACAATCTTGAAGATATTATTGATTATGATGTAATTGATAATATTTATATTCCTAATAATAATGATCCTCAGCTTTTATATAAAATTAATAACGAACTTGTGTCTTTAATTAATATTGAGTTATTAAAACCGATAAAAGAAGATACTTGGATACAAGTATATTATAGTAAAAATCAAGAATTAACAGAAAGTAATTCAGAAATAATTTTAATGAATAAAGATGAATATAATATTTATATAAGAATACCTAAAAATAATTATAATACACTTCGTATTGATATTGATGGTGAATTTGAATTAAATAATGTTTATATAAGTGATAAATATATTGTAAAACAAGATAAAGAAAATACATACAAAAATTATAATTTTTATATTTATTTAATATTTATATATATTATATTTATTATATTAATATTTTTTTTTAAAAAATATAATAAAATAAATATAGAAAAAAAGCAATTAATTTGGAAAATGTATAAAGGATTAATTATTACTATATGTTTTTATTTTTTATTTGAAATATTAATTGTATTCATTAATCAAACTTACAATAATAATAGATTTATATTAGTATTTTCTAATATAATTAAGTTATTAGTATCTGTATTTACGTTAACAATAATAATGGTCACATTATTAAAAAAAATAATAATACAAAAATTATATTTAATATCTGCAATTGGATTTGGATTATTTTATATGTTAACAATTACTCCGTTTTCTCCGCCGGATGAACCGCATCATTATAATTCCACATTAAAATTATCAAATATTATTTTTTTTAATTTTGAAAATACCGTTCGTAGTATAGATATAGATAAAAGGAATACTGTGGGACATCATAATGTCCCGGAAGCATATCTGAGGTTAAAAGATTCATTATTTTCGCCTGTTGGGGAACATGTTAAACAGCCAAATCCTTATAATATCAGTTATCCGATACAATATATTCCTCAGGTGATTGGAGTTACGGTAGGAAGAATTTTACATTTAAATTTTATATGGAAATTTTATTTAGGAAGATTATGTAATTTAATATTTTTCGTTATTTGTGTTTACTTTGCTATAAAAATAATTCCTTTAAAAAAATATCTTGTTTTTGTTATTGGTTTATTACCAATGTGTTTACATCAGGCAGCTTCCTTTTCGTATGATGGTTTTATAAACGGTTTATCCATATTATTGGTTTCCTGTATTTTATATTCTATATATAATAAAGAACCAGTTACAAAAAAAGAAATTTACTGGATTGTCATTACTATCGCGCTGCTTGCTCCTGCAAAAGTTATTTATTATCCTTTAATATTTTTAATATTTTTAATTCCCAAAGAAAGATTTAAAAATATAAATTCATGTATAATTAATAAGTCTGTTATTCTTACTGTCGGAATTATTGCAATACTTTTATTTAATCTTACCGGTTTTATATCTATAACACAAGAAAGAACAATTCTTAATTGGGAGGGACATGAAAATTATTCATTTAAATATGTTGTTTCTAATCCTGTACATACAATACAAATATTTCTTAATTCTATTAATGTACATGGTAATCATTATATCTATTCAACATTTGGGCAAAATTTAAGCGGACTTAGATTACCATTGCCTATATGGATATTTAATTTATTAATTACCGTAATTATATTATTAAGTATTAAAAATAAAGAGGATACTTTCAAAATAAAAAAAACATATAAATTGTTATTATTTTCTATATGTTTAATAATATATTTATTAGCAGGATTTTCAATGTTAATTGGATATACCAGTAATATTCATCAATATATTATAGGAGTGCAAGGAAGGTATTTTATACCGTTTTTATTGCCATTATTTTTATTAATATATAATAATACGTTAATTTTTATTAAAAATATTGATAAATATTTAATTTGTATTGTTTTCTTTTTACAAATGTTAATTATTAATGGAATACTTGATTTTACTGTAGCGAAAATTTAAAGGATTTAAATATTAATTATAAAAAAAACGTATATAAAAAAAGGAAAAAATACTTAAATGAAAACATTAATAATTATACCGGCTTATAATGAAGCTGGAAATATAGAAAGGGTAGTGGATAATTTAATTTCAAATTATCCGCAGTATGATTATATTGTTATAAATGACGGTTCAAAAGATAATACTGCTCAAATATGTAAGAAAAATAATTATAATTTAATTAATTTACCTGTAAATGTGGGACTTACAGGCGGTTTTCAGACAGGTATGAAATATGCTCACAAAAAAGATTATGATTATGCGATACAATTTGATGGAGATGGTCAGCATAATCCAAAGTATATAGAAAATATGTTAAAAGAAATAAAAGAAAATAATCTTGATTTTGTTATAGGATCACGTTTTGCCAATGAAAAAAAACCTATTAATTTAAGAATGATGGGAAGTAATTTAATACAATTTATACTCATATTAACAACAGGTAAAAATATTAAAGACCCAACATCAGGGATGCGAATGTATAATAAAAAAATTATTAATTTATTTGCGAATTCATTAGATTACAGTCCGGAACCAAATACAATTGCTCATTTAATAAGATCCGGTGCAAAATTTAAAGAAGTACAAGTTGTTATGAGCGAAAGAATTGCAGGAGAAAGTTATTTAAATTTTTCTAGATCAATTAAATATATGGTACATATATTTATAACAATTATTTTAATGCAGTGGTTTAGAAAAAAGCCAAAAATTTAAGAGGAATATATGAGTTTAACAATAAGAATAATATTAATAGTTATTTCTGTTTTTACAATGCTGTATGCAATAAGAAAAATAAGAAAGTCACATATGGAAATAGAAGATGTAATATTTTGGATATTATCTTCTATTGGCCTTGTAGTATTAAGTATATTTCCTAAGATAGCATCGTTTTTTGCTAATTTAATAGGTATTCAATCAGAACTTAACTTTATATATATTTCAATCATATTTGTAATTTTACTAAAGTTATTTTCATTATCTATAGAATTATCTCAATTAAAAGTAAAGTTACGAAACCTTATACAGGAAATTGCTCTTAGAGATAACGAAAAAGAATGAATTAAATAAGAATTAAGGAGAATTATTGTGAATCAAAAAAGTACAGAAAAATTCATTCAATATTTATTTAGAATGGGATTATATTCGTTCTTTAATAGTCATAAATATAAAGAGGATTCAATTATTTATCCGTATATTAATTTTAAATATTTATTAAAAACTATATTAATGAAAAATAATAATGTAATAGAAAGATTTGATTATATAAAAAAAATATATGCTTCTAATAATAATGAAATATTAAATTTTAATGGTGTTAAAATTCCAATGCCGCAAACAAAAGAAGATATAGATACAATTTTCTTTGAAATTAGAGATCTTATAATTCCATATTTAATTAATGATAAAAAAGTATTACATGGTATTGTATTTGAAGGTCCATATGAATTAGAAAATGTTTTTTTAGAAAAAGGTGATGTTGTTATTGATGCAGGTGCAAATATGGGTTTGTTCTCGGCTATAGCTGTAAATAAGGGTTGTACTAGTATTGCTTTTGAACCAATTCCGTATGTTATTGATAATTTTCTTATCAAAACACAAAAATTAAATGAAAATATTAAAATAGCTCCTTTTGCATTATCTAATATATCCGGTGAATTAACTTTCAAAGCGAATTTTACTGGTACAGGGGCAAGTCATCGTATTGATTTCAATATTACCCCCCCCCCCTAATAAAA
>JGI24695J34938_10001504_pt1 | contig 19665 bp, 13 predicted proteins | sample TergutCo191P3_FD_34938 | JGI IMG/M metagenome (IMG submission 34938)
AAGCGGCGTTGGCTCGTCAATTGGACTTGACCGCCTGCTTGCGGCTCTTGAAAGCCTGGGAAAACTCCCCGCCGCAAACAGCCATAAAACTGCTATAGCTTGCGTAGATATCGAAAAATCCGGGCATTATCAGGCGCTTGCCCTAAAGCTGCGGCAAAGAGGAATCCCCTGCGAAGTGTTTTTGGATCAGGGCGGCGAAAAACAGCTTGTAAAACAATTTATTTTAGCGGAAAAAAAGGGTTTAAGCTACGTTATTATCCCGGGCGAAAACCCGTTAGGTGACAAACTAACGCTTCGTGACCTTGCCGCGCGCCTTAATGTTGAAGTTTCTCTTGAAGAGTTAATACAGAAGCTAATCCAAAATTAGCTATTACCCTTATTTACCAAATTTCAATTTTTTGCTATACTTGATCTATGGCGAAAATAAACATGAAAAACCCCCTTGTCGAGATAGACGGGGATGAGATGACCAGGGTATTATGGGATGTAATCAAAGAAAAACTTTTAATACCATTTATCGATCTTAAAACAGAATATTATGATCTAGGCTTAAAAAACCGCGATGACACAAACGATGATATAACTGTAAAATCGGCGGAAGCGATCAAAAGGCTTGGAGTCGGGGTAAAATGCGCCACTATCACCGCAAACTCGGCGAGGCAGAAAGAATACGATCTAAAACATTTGCTTCCAAGCCCAAACGCCACAATAAGGGCGATTCTTGACGGAACTGTTTTTAGAAAACCAATATCCGTAAAAAGAATAAAACCGTCCGTGACTACGTGGAAAAAACCAATCGTGATTGGCCGCCACGCTTATGGCGATGTTTATAAAGCGGCGGAAATGGAAATCGAAGGACCCGGCAAGGTTGAACTTGTCTACACAAAACCGGACGGAACAGAACGCCGTGTAAAGGTTTCGGATTTTACAGGCGGCGGGATTGTTCAGGGAATGCACAATCTTGACGACTCGATAAAAAGTTTCGCGCGGGCTTGTTTCCTTTACGCTATCGCGGAAAAAATGCCGCTTTGGTTCGCTACAAAGGATACAATCTCAAAAATATACGACGGCCGCTTTAAAAATATTTTTAATGAAATATACGAGAGCGAATTTAAAGATAAATGCAAAGACGCAGGCGTTGAGTATTTTTATACATTGATTGACGACGCTGTAGCCCGTGTTGTAAAAAGCGAAGGCGGCTTTTTATGGGCATGTAAGAATTATGACGGCGATGTTCAAAGCGATATGATTGCAAGCGCCGCAGGAAGTCTTGCCATGATGACAAGCGTTCTGGTTTCTCCATCAGGCGTTTATGAATATGAAGCGGCGCACGGAACTGTCCAGCAGCACTACTACCGCTGGCAGAAAGGAGAAAAAACCAGCACAAACCCCGCAGCGCTTATTTTCGCGTGGAGCGGAGCTCTTTTAAAACGCGCGCAGCTTGACGGCACAAATGATTTAGCCGATTTCGCAAAACGGCTTGAAGACGCTGTAATCGGCGTAATAGAAGACGGAATAATGACAGGAGATTTAGCGAGACTTTCTGATCCGCAGCCACAAAAGGTTTTAAATTCATGGGAATTTATTGACGCGATCGCAGAGAGGCTAAAGTAAAGGAAAATGAGAAATCAAGAATCGGAAAGTAGAAAAATTCCTTTTTTTCTGATTTCTCATTTATTGCAAAACAAGGAGCAATGATGAGTGATTTACAGGCGAAACTTGTCCTGGAAGACGGCAGCGAATATTCAGGCTGGGCTTTCGGCAAGAACAAATGTACGGCAGGAGACGTGATTTTTAATACCGGTATGAGCGGGCTTGTTCAGGCTCTTTCGGATCCGGGATACAAGGGGCAGATTTTTGTATCTACCTGGCCTATAGCGGGAAATATTGGCGTGCCTGTTAATAAAAACGGCACGCCTTTTTTTGATGAGAATGGTCTTCCAGTAATACTTGAGTCGGAAAAAATTCAGGTAAGCGCCCTTATAATTTCTGATCTTTGCAGAGAACCAAGTCATTATTCAATGAAACTTTCTCTTTCTTCATGGCTGGAAAAAGAAGGAATCCCCGGCATTTTTGGCATTGATACAAGAGCTATCGCGATTCGCATTCGCGATAAAGGCGTAATGCGCGCAAAAATTCTTGTGGAGGGAAAAGGCGACGTATCATTTAAAAAATCAGGCGCTTCAAATCATGAAGGCGTCGCGTTAAAAGAAATTAAAACTTACTCTCCTTTGACTGATAAGACAGGCATTAAAATCGCTCTTGTTGACTGCGGCGTAAAGACAAGCGTTATCCGCTGTTTATTAAACCGCGGAATAGAAACTGTTAGAATCCCCTGTAATCTCGATTTTAACATGAAAGATTATGACGGGCTTTTAATTTCCTCAGGACCCGGCGATCCAAAAGAATATAAAAACCTTACAGAAATTGTGCGTAACGCATTTTCATTCTCCAAACCTGTATTTGGCATCGGTTTAGGAAATTTGATTATGGCTCTCGCCGCCGGAGCGGACACTTATAAACTTCCGTTTGGTCACAGGGGGCAAAATCAGCCTTGCGTCGAAGATGAAACAGGCAGATGTTACATAACAAGCCAAAACCACGGTTACGCCGTGCGGCAGGGAACGCTTCCCGATGACTGGAAGCAATCGTTTTTTAACGCGAATGACGGAAGCATCGAAGGCATAGTATGTAAAAACAAACCTTTTAGCGCAGTGCAGTTCTATCCTGAAGGATGCCCGGGCTCGCGTGACACGGAATTTGTTTTTGACCGCTTTATAGATCAAGTTAAGGAGAAAAAGTAATGAAATCAATACAATTACCCAAAAAAGTTCTTATCCTTGGTTCTGGCGGATTAAAAATAGGACAGGCAGGCGAATTTGATTATTCAGGCTCACAGGCGATTAAAGCGTTACGCGAAGAAGACATTAAAACAATTTTAATTAATCCCAATATCGCCACGATTCAGACAAGCGAAGGAATGGCGGACTCTACATATTTTCTTCCCGTAACACCTGAGTACGTTCGTAAAGTTATAGAGAAAGAAAAACCTGACGCGATGCTTTTATCTTTTGGAGGACAGACCGCTCTTAACTGCGGCGTAGCTCTTGAACGCGAAGGCGTTCTCGCTTCCAATAATGTCCGTGTTCTAGGAACTCCTGTAAAAACTATAGAAGACACAGAGGATAGACAGCTTTTTGTTAAACGCCTCGATGAAATCGGCGCTCTTACTCCAAGAAGTTTCGCAGTAACGGATACCGATTCCGCCCTCAAAGCTGCACAAAAAATCGGCTACCCTGTAATGGCGCGTGTAGCTTTCGCTCTCGGAGGAGCAGGTTCAGGCATCTGTAAAAACGAAGCGGATCTTTCAAAAAGATGCTCTATGGTTTTCGCGAGAAAAAATGAAATTGACACTCCGCCTCAAATTCTTGTAGAAGAATGGCTCGGCGGCTGGAAAGAAATAGAATTTGAAATTGTAAGGGATTCAGGTGACAACTGTATCACAGTGGCGAGTATGGAAAATTTTGATCCGCTTGGCATTCATACCGGGGAAAGCATTGTAGTATCTCCGGCGCAGACATTGACAGATTCAGAGCTTGGAAAATTAAGGCGCATCGGTATTGATGTTATACGTCATTTGGGAATAGTAGGAGAATGTAATATCCAGTTTGCGCTCGATCCTTTTTCGGAAGACTACCGCATTATCGAAGTTAACGCTCGTCTTTCACGAAGCTCCGCTCTCGCGTCCAAAGCGACAGGCTACCCTCTCGCGTTTATAGCCGCAAAGATCGCTTTGGGACACACAATGATCGAAATCGAAAACCATATTACAAAAACTACTAAATGTTTCTTTGAACCTGCTCTTGATTATATTGTAGTAAAAGTTCCCCGCTGGGATTTAACAAAATTCAAAAATGTTGATTCCCGAATTGGTTCGGAAATGAAATCAGTAGGCGAAGTTATGTCTATTGCGGGAACTTTTGAGGAAGCGATCCAAAAAGCGCTTCGCATGACAGGAATAGGAGCGCCGGGTTTAAGCGCGGACGATTCTTTATGCGCCATTGATTTTTCAAATTCCAAAAATATCGACGCAAAACTTCGTGACGCTCTCTCAAGACCGACAGACAGACGCATATACGCAATCTACCGCGCTTTCGCCGAAGGATGGACAGTTGATAAAGTTTACAGATTTACAAAAATTGATAAATGGTTTTTATATAAAATGGCAAATGTCTGGAAGACAGAACAGGAACTTAAACAATTAAAAGAAACCGGCAGCGAAAATAATCATTCAACATTGCAAATTCCAAATAACCTTCTTGCCCGCGCGAAGCAGCTTGGATTTTCCGATGCCCGCATAGGAGCTGTAACAGGGTTAGCTGAAATGGATGTCAGAAAATCAAGGAAAGAATACAGAATCCTGCCCGCCATAAAACAAATTGATACTCTTGCTGCTGAATATCCTGCTAAAAATAATTACCTTTATATGACTTACGCAAACGCGGCTTCTCCGTCAAACACTCATATTGATGATGTAAGCTCTTCCAACAGGGGTGTTATGGTTTTGGGCTCCGGTGTTTACAGGATTGGATCAAGCGTTGAGTTTGACTGGTGCTGCGTTAACGCTGTTCAAACTGTCCGTAACATTGGGCGGCTCTCGATCATGGTTAATTGCAATCCCGAAACTGTTTCCACCGATTATGATATGTGCGACAGGCTCTACTTTGAGGAATTAACGCTTGAACGCGTACTCGATATATACGAAAAAGAAAATCCAGACGGCGTTATTGTGAGTATGGGAGGACAGATCCCGAATAATCTTGCCGTAAAATTATTCGATCTTGGCGTTCATATTTACGGAACAACTCCTTCTTCCATCGACAGCGCTGAAGATCGCAATAAATTTTCAGCGTTACTCGACAATCTCGGAATCGGACAGCCTGAATGGAAGGAGCTTACAAATTTATCATCAGCGAAAGAATTCGCGAAAACCGCAGGCTACCCTGTTTTAATCCGCCCAAGTTACGTGCTATCAGGAGCCGCAATGAATGTTGCGTGGGATGATGCAAGCCTGGAAAAGTTTTTAAACCTCGCATCTTGCGTTTCTCCCGAACATCCTGTTGTAATATCAAAATTCGCGGAAAACGCGAGAGAAATAGAAATTGACGCCGTTGCAAAAAAAGGAGAGATTCTTTTTCATGCCATAACAGAGCATATAGAAAACGCTGGCGTTCATTCAGGCGACGCTACTGTAGTTCTTCCCGCGCAGCGTCTTTATGTTGAGACGTTACGCAAAATCAGGCAAATCAGCGAAAAAATCGCGAAAGCTCTTGATATAACAGGACCTTTTAACATTCAATTCCTGGCTCTCAGGGGACAGGTTCTTGTTATCGAATGTAATTTAAGAGCCAGCCGAAGTTTCCCGTTTTGCTCAAAAGTAACCCGCGTAAACATGATCGATCTCGCTGTCAAAGCAATGCTTGACGAACATGTAGAAAAAGTGCAAGTCTCCGCTCTTGAACTTCAATGCGTCGGCGTTAAAGCCGCGCAGTTTAGTTTTTCACGCCTTCATGGAGCTGATCCTGTAAGCGGAGTCGAGATGGCAAGCACAGGAGAAGTCGGCTGCATAGGCTCAAGCATTTCTGACGCGCTGTTAAAAGCGCTTCTTTCCGTTGGATACAGAATTCCAAAAGGCAAAGCGAATATATTACTTTCTACAGGACCTATGGTAGACAAACTTGACTTCCTTGATTCCGCGCGCAAACTTGTAAAAATGGGTCATTCCCTCTTCGCTTCCAGAGGAACAGCGAAATTTCTTTCTGATAACAAACTTCCCGTAACATCTCTTGCCTGGCCTTTGGAAAAGAAAGATCCAAACATGGCGGATTTAATAAAAAAGCGCGGAATAGACATGATAATAAATATTCCAAAAAACAATACAGACCAAGAACTTAAAAACGATTATACCGTTCGCAGAATGGCTGTTGATTTTGATATTCCGCTTTTTACAAATATAAAAGTCGCCAAAGAATTTATTGACGCCCTTGAAACGCTCAGTAATGGAGCGCAGATAGAGATTAAATCATGGGAAGAATATAAATGATAAAACAAAAACGCGCGTCTTTTATATTTTTTGTTTTATTATTTTTTCTTTTATCAAGCGGCGTTAAAGTATACGCTTCCAATGAATTTATTTCCGGCATGGTTTCTCTGGAAATAGGAGACTTCCTGATTTTTTCAGGCACAATATCGGACAGGGAGTTAATGACATCCGGCAATTTTGATCTGCCGTATTTTTCTTCCTACAATAAAGGAAAACTTGTTAATAACGTGAACGGCGACAATTATCATGTATTTAAAACTTCCTTTACAATATCTGACAGTTTTTATGATGATGATCTAACGCTTTATATAAGCAGATTTGACATGCCTGTGGTTATAAGAATAAATAATATTATTATTTACAGTAAAGGATTTATCCACGAAAAGAACATGGTTTATTCCACAGGAGAAACCGCCGCAACGCATATACCGCTCTCTTCCGGGTTAATAAATTATAACGAAGAAAATATTTTAATAATCGAAGTTTTCCCCAAATATGAAACAAGCTCTCTTCCACAGTTATCAATAGCGCATTATAAAGATAATGTCACAAGGGTATTTTTTAAAAATTTCCTTAATGTATATCTTGTTTTGGCGGCGCAGTTTCTGGGAATGCTTGTAGCCATTTACCATTTTGGCTCGTTTATAGCAAGAGGATGCAAAGATCTTAAATATATTTTCTTTTCTTTTTTATCCCTGTCTTTCGCTCTCGCCTACGCCAATATCGGTTTTTCTTTTGACTCAAAACATTATACAACGCTTGTAAAAATAACAAGGTGCTGCCAGCTTCTCTCGATTGGTTTTTATCTATTGTTTATTATTGAATCGGCGGGTCTTTTTATAAAACAAAAAAAATATATCATAACAGCGATTATTATATACAGCATTTTTTGCGCAGCTTATGTCGCCTTTCAAAAAGACAAATACACGGTTAACCTCGCCTTTTCATTTATGACAAATATTTATTTAATTCCATTATTACTTTTTTGTATAATCATTCCTGTTGTTTCCATTATATTAAAAAAAGGCTATATGGTTGTTCCTCTTTTATTTACTACATTTATAGTGGCGGGAGCAAGTCTCCGTGACATGCTTCTTTTAAGCGCGGCAGCCCAGCCGCTTTTTTGGTACGCTCCCTACTCATTTTTACTGCTTGTAATTGTAATCTACGGAATTCTTGTTTACGAAGAAAGCAGCCTGTTTAAAAATTTTAAGCGCTATGTCCCTGCAGACCTTGTTATACAGCTTATAAATCAAAACATCACGGCTGATTTAGGCGGCAAACAGCAGGAGCTTACGGTTTTTTTCAGTGATATTTCCAAGTTTACTTCGATAGTTGAAAAAATGGAGCCTGAAAATCTTGTCCAGGATCTTTGCGTTTATTTTGAAAATATTTCCAAAACAATTCTCGCCAACAAGGGAACAATCGATAAATATATAGGAGACGCTGTAATGGCGTTCTGGGGAGCGCCTGTTCCAATGGAAGATCACGCTAATAAAGCGTGTCACACAGCTATCACAGTGCAAAAGAGCCTTCGTACTCTTTTTAATCAATGGAATAATCTTGGCAAGGTTCCTTTTTTAACACGCATCGGCATTCACACGGGCACTGTGCTTGTCGGCAATCTTGGATACAAAGAAAGATTAAATTACACCGTAATGGGCGATTCTGTAAACGTATCAAGCAGGCTTGAAGGAATTAACAAAGTATACGGAACAGAAATAATCGTAAGCGAAAACGTATATAAAAAATGCCCGAATGATTTTGAATTCAGGCACCTTGATAAAGTATCCCTTCTTGGAAGATATGAAGGAATGGACATATATGAACTGATTGGCTTTAAGGATGAAATTGACAACAGGGAAAAGAAAATAAACGTGTATTACGAAACTGGTCTTAAATATTACTTTGAGCAGAATTGGCAGGAAGCGTTAAAATATTTTAATACTGTAATTAAATACCGCCAAAATGACATGCCAGCCAGGTTAATGCGGGATCGCTGCCTCCAGTACAAAGCAAACCCGCCTTTAAAAGAATGGGACGGCGTTTTCGCGCAGACTGTTAAATAAGATCAGGTTTTTCTGAGTAAATCCATAGGTTTTAATTTTCCGGCTTTAACCGCAGGGATAAGAGAAGCTATTACAGAACACAATATCGCGAATACACTTATCATTAGAACTGCTTTCCAGTCTATTACGACAGGAATAGTTTCAAGATAAAAACCTGGATCGAGTATTTTAACCTCTGAGCCGTTATAAATATTCGAGACAAAGCTTAAAAGTTTTTCCAGCGTACGCACCAAAAAATTAATATTTACCCCAATCAATAATCCGGCGGCGATTCCAATTACGCTTCCCGTAAGACCTGTTAAAAAACTTCCCCATAAAAACACTCTTGTTACTCCGTTTACGGACGCTCCTGAAACCTTTAATACAGCGATATCCCTCTGGCGTTCCAAAACAAGCATACTTGTAGCGGACGACACATTAACAGCCGCGATAATAACAATCAATGCCATAATAAACAATAAAAGCTGCCTTGTCATTTTATAGGATTTATGCTGCGAATCCAAAAGATCAACCCATGATAAAACACTGTAGCCGCTTTCAAGATATCTGTACAATTCCCAGGAAAAAGCATCGGCTCTTCTGTAAGGGTCGTCAATCTTTACAATAAAATTTGTTGATAATTGGTCGTAGGAAAAAACCCTTCTTCCGCCTTCATAGCTTATTATGCACCATAACGCGTCAAGCTCGTTATATCCGCATGATAAAATACCTCTTACTGTAAAGGAAGCCGTTCTTGTAGACATGCGCCCGTTATCCTGCGGAACAACTGTCATAAGACGCACCGTATCTCCTGTTTTTACTCCGATGTTATGCGCAAGCATTTCACCTAACACAATATAGCGGTTCGTTCCCGGCGTTTTCTCTCCTTCGATTGTTATTAAAAGAGACGCGCTTCCCTGATCTTCCCAGAATGAAGGTTCTATAGCGCGCACAGTTACGCCGGTTTTCCCCGATCTTCCGGCGATAACTCCCATCCCGCGCTGCTCCGGCCACACTCCTCTTACGCCGTCAATTCCATTAATAAGTCTTATAACTTCGTCATTATCAACCGATCTTGTTAAATCTACTACCTGCAGGTGTCCTGTTCCAAGCTCGATATACCTGTCAAGAATTCCTCTGATCATTCCGTCTGCGACAATCAGAGTAACGATAATCGGAACAAGGCTTATCGCGATTCCGGCTGCGGCGCCGCGCAGATAACGCACTCCTTCGTGCGCTCTGCTCCATAAATAACGTATGGCTACATAAAAAGCCGATGTTTTTTTCAAAGCGCCGCCTTTGCAAGCTGCCCATTCTCAAGCACAAGCTGAATATTTGCCCTTAAAGCGACTTTCCTGTCATGAGTAACAACAATTAATGTTTTACCTCTTTTTTTTGCGCTGTCATATAAAAGCTGCGCGACAATTTCGCTGTTTTGAGGATCGAGATTGCCTGTCGGCTCATCGGCGAGAATTAAAGCGGGATCATTTACCATCGATCTTGCAACCGCTACCCTTTGTCTTTCGCCGCCTGAAAGCTGCGATGGGAAATGACTGCCCCTGTCTTCCAGTCTGACATCGGCAAGAAGCGATTTCGCTCTTTCTACAGCGTCTTTTTTTCCAATGCCCGCTATAAAAGCCGGAAGCATAATGTTCTCAAGAGCCGTAAAATCTTTTAACAGATAATGAAACTGAAAAATAAAACCCACTTTTTTTGAGCGGTATTTTGACATTTCTTTTTCGCAAAGTGATGTAATCCTGTCGTCTCCTACAAAAACACTTCCTTCATCCGCTCTGTCCAGTCCTCCGATTATATTTAAAAGAGTGCTCTTGCCGCTTCCGCTCTGCCCGCTGATCGCCGCAGAAATCCCTTCTTCTATATTTAAATTAATTCCTTTAAGTATATGAAGCGTTTCCTCGCCTGAGATATAATTTTTTACAATATCGTTTATTTTAACAAGTATTTTTTTATTTTTTTCATCACTCATATCGAAGCACCTCTGCCGGTTGAATTTTTGTCACTTTACTTGAGGCAAACCACGCCGCCAAAAGAGAAGATAATACGCCGAATAAAAATATTATTATAACTTCATGAGGTATAACACGTGATTGAATTTCTTTTAAGTAAAACACCTCAGGAGAAAATATATAAAAACTTTCGGAAATCCCGGTTCCAAATTTAAACGCGAGCATATTAATTAAATTAATTGCGGTATTTACAATAATTTCTACCATTGTAAAAAACTTTTGAATATTAAACGAAATTACAAGCCCGAGAGAAAGACCTATAACACCGCCTGAAAGACCTATAATTATACCGTCAAGAATAAAAACAAACTGAACTTCTTTTTCGCTTCCGCCTACAGCGCGCAAAAGCCCGATTTCTTCTCTCCTTTGAAGAACAGATCTTCTTTGCGCCTGAAAAATATTCAAACCCACTACGATAAATATAAGTCCAACAAGAATAAACATTAAAAGTTTTTCTGTTCTAAGCGCGCCAAAGAATGAACGGTTATAATCTCTCCAGCTGGATAATTTAATATCCGCAAAATCCGTATTTTTTAATTTTTTTCTTGTCTGTTCGAGCAAAAACTTATCATGAAAACGGTTAGAAATTTTTATCCCAAGCACAAGAGAGCTTTGATCATCAAGCGATTTAACTTTATCAAGATTAATAAAAGCCCAGCTGCAGTCGTAATCAAAATAACCTGTTCTAAAAATGCCTGTTATCTTTAATTCTTCTATAACGCTTTCATCTTCCGAAGACAAAAGCCCCAATAATGAAAATAAAGTAACACTGTCTCCGATTCCAAGACTTAAACGCCTCGCGAGTTCCGATCCCAGTAATACGCTGCCTTTATCCGCGATATCAAAAGACCCTTGTGTAAACTCTAATCTATTTTTCATTAAATGATCCAGCTCTAACGTATTTTCATTTAATCCTCTTACAATAGCTGCCTGCTGACCTGCCCTTCTGCCCCTTGCGAGCGCCTGAAATTCCTTAAAAGGAATTGCCGCCTTTACTCCGGGAATGGAAAGCATGATCTCCTGTAATTCAGACGTTCTTTCTTGCGGGAAATTTTCAAGACGTATATGATAGGAAGATATTTCCAGAATACTTTCAATAAAGCCAAGCTGAAAGCCGTTCATCACTGCGATTATTACGATAAGAGCCAGCACTCCTACGGCTATTCCAAGAACCGCGAGCGCGGGAGAGTTAGACCTTCCCTTAAAAATATAACGTGACGCTACAAATAAAACCCAGGGGTTTTTCAATTTCTTATCCTTGCTTCTGATATTTTTCTTCCGTCTTCCCAAACTGCCCTTAAAACCAGAATATTATTCATATACAATTCTTCAATTTCCATATTGCCTTCTTCGCGGACAATTCTTTCCAGCTGTCCGTTTTTATAGTTTCTTTCCAGAATTCTGTTTCCCGCGCTGTTATATTCAAATTCGGCTTTTAATATTATATCGCCTTCTGTTTTTACAGAAGAAATAATCCGGTTACCTGTCCATGTATTTATAATAACCCAAATTACATTATCTTCCTCGTCATAAAGCGTCTGACTTAAAATTCTTGCCCTTTCATCGGTTTCAAAACGCATTTTATAATTGCTGCTTATAAACACATCACCGAAATATTCAGGATACACATTGAGCCTTTCGCTTAAGAATATTCCATCCCTTGCCGCGCTCATAATGTTTCTTGGAAAATAAATTCTAACAGGTTCTTCTCCTGTCTGTTTTATATTCTCATAAAATACGCGCTCTATAGACCTTAATGACATGGTGCGGTTATACCTGAAATTATCAGTATGTATTTTTCTGAATTGTACGCCGTTTTCGTCCGAAAATAAAACAGTTGAACTGATTACAAGTTTATCTTTATATCCATAATCTGTTCTGATTACCCTTCCATCATCAAAAAATCTGAACTCGAAAGACAAGTTGTTATCTTCGTCAAATATTTCGATAAAACCTTTTACGTTTTTATCAAAAATTATTCTTTCTTCAGTTTCCTCGGATTCATGTCCGGTTTCCTCGTCAATTACATAGGTGATTACATAATCCAGTTTTTCTGTAACTATTTCCTGAAAAACCGCATTCAGCCTTGTATTGCTGTTTTCATCTTTAAAAAGCCATTGTGTGCGTGATTGTAAGCCGTTTTTATACAGCGTTCTGATTTCTACAGCATATTCTTCGTCATAATATTTAATCAGGAATTCAGGTAAATCATCGCTCTTCGCTGAATCAATAGAAAGCGCGAACTCATTGCGAAGAGCGATAAAACGGGAATCGATTTCTTCAAGAGGCATTCCTCCAGCGTTTGAACGAAACCAGCGTATAGGTTTTTTTTCATCAAGAAAATAATCACCGCCGTCATCCAGAGAATGCTCATCAAGTTCATCCGGCGGATCAGGCGCAAAAAAATCCAATTCCTGTGTAAGAGCCGCAAAACCGGCGCAAAGAAGCAATGTGGAAAAAATTACCAGTATGTATTTTTTTTTAAACAATTCCCGCAAACTCCCTTACGAATTTATTTTTATCGAATACTTCGATGTCTGAATATTTTTCTCCCGTGCAGATATAAGCTACAGGAAGACCAAGTTCAGAGGCAAGGGAAAAAACCACACCGCCTTTCGCTGTTGAATCGTATTTTGTTAATATAACGCCGTCAAGTTTAACGGCGGAGTTAAATATTTCGGCTTGCGTAAAGGCGTTTCTTCCCGTCGTGGCGTCAAGCACAAGGTATTTCAGATAACAGGCGTCTTTAGCTTTTGATTCAATCACCCTGTCAATCTTGCTTAATTCTTCCAAAAGCGCGGATTTGGTATGCATCCTGCCCGCCGTATCAGCAATTACAATATCGGCGCCGCCAGAGACCGCGGCTTCAAGCGCGTCATAAACAACCGCCGCCGGATCTCCTCCCTGTTTGTGAGCGACAACTCTTGTATCAAGTTTTTCTCCGTGTATTTTAAGCTGGTCGATCGCTGCCGCTCTAAAAGTATCTGCGGCGGCAAGTATCGGCTTTTTATTATATTTTGTTTTAAAAAGATTAGAGAGTTTAGCGGCGGTAGTGGTTTTTCCCACTCCGTTTACGCCGAGCATCAAAATTGCGGTTAACTTATTTTCTTTTATAAATTCCCGGGCAGGTTTCGCTTTTTGAAGTTCTTCTTCAAGAAGAGAGCCGAGTTCCAATGTTATATCGTCAACATTCGCGTTCTTGCAGCGTTCTTTTAACGCTTCTGTCATTTTATAAGCCTGGGCGGCGCCAAAATCGCCTTCAATTAAAAGATCACATAAATCTTCGTATAACTCGTCGTTTATCGAATTTTTTCCGGTAAAAAAGGCTTTTAATTTTTCGCTGAATTTCATTTGTTCCTGCCTGTATTTCTGCCTGTTTGAGCGGCTGGAGTTGTGCCTTTGGTCGCAATATACATATACCTGATAAAACGATAAATTGAATATGCCGAAACAACTCCTACCGCGATTAATGCGCCGTTATAAATTCGCGTTACATTGTCGTATTCATTTAACAGCTTTTCATTATTGCCCTGCGAAGAATAATACGCGTAACTAATGCTCGAGAGCGTATAATATGATATCCATGCTGTAACGCCAGAAATCCATATTCCTCCCCATGTCCAGTAATAGTGATTACGGGCTCTGTCTACGCGTCCGCTCTCAAGCGGAATAGAAGTTTTAATGGTAAAAGTCTGTGAAAATTCCGCTTTGTCAGGCGTTTGTAAAACAACCGAACCTCTTTTATTGTCATTTGTTTCCATTTCCAGAAACTCCAATTGATATACAGGAAGACGAAGCGTTAAAGGAGCTTCTCCAATATATAACGCACCGTGATACACTCTGCTTTCTGGAGTTCCGGTTATTTCTACATCTCCGAATTCGATTGCGCCGAGTCTAAGATTAATCATTGAAATCTCTCCGGAAACAAGCTCGGTTTCAAATGTCAGGCTTTCATGATTGGGAGCAGTTGCCGTTATAATTATTGTACCAGGCGGATATTCAAGCACTCCGGTTTCCCCTCTGCCTGCAAAAGATCTGTTTATTAAAACAAGAGCGTTTTCAGGTTCTGCCTTAATGGCTACAGCGGCAGGATTATTTCCGGAAAGCACAATTATTAATTTTCTTGTTAAATCCTCAACTGCATTATCAATATCATCATTTGAAAAAATAATATTGTCTTCCCAGACAAAAGAACGGGTAAAAACAGTATATAATTTTACCGTCATGTAATATCTTCCATGAAAATCAATAATGGAACCTGAAAGAAACGCGTCCGCCTTCTGAGATACGGCAAATTGATATTCGCTGCCCGCGGACGGAGCCTGCGCAAACGATAGATTCATATTTTCCGCCGTTAATTTAAAAACAGGCTCTCTGTTTACAAACGGCATGGTTCTTTCCACATCGTCAAGAGCAGCGCGCAGCGTTTCAATTTCCGCGTCAATAGCGGCTATTCTTCTTCTGTAACGCCAGGCAGGATCTCCCTGAAACAATATTCTGGAGCGTTCTTCCATCTTTTGGGCAATAGCTCTTGCCGCTAGAGTCCGCTCTCCTGCCCATGCATATTCTTCATAATAGGCATACTCAGGCGAAATACGGGTACGATAATTAATGGCGGAAAGACTGTCAACCATTTTTCTTAAAACCAAATTCGATATATTGGCTTTTCCGGGCGGCAGGGCGCTGACATTAAATTCAGTCATTGCCAAAACCCATTCATTGTTATGTGTTTTTTTTTCAGTCTCATCTTCAGGCTTGCCTCTCGCGTAAGCAAAAGAGCCCAGCAGGAAAATAAAAACAAACAGCAAACAAAACCGGTTTATCAATTTATCTCCTACTCTATACCGGAAGCGTTATTGCGCCAGGTAAATCTTAAATATTCTTCGATAAATGGATCGATATCTCCGTCCATTACAGCCTGAATATTTCCTTTTTCTACTTTTGTTCTGTAATCTTTTACCATCGTATACGGCTGAAACACATACGATCTTATCTGGTTACCCCAGGAAATATCTTTTTTCTCCTGCGAGAATCTGGAATTTTCCTTTTCCTTTTCCTGGCGGTAATGTTCATAAAGCCTTGCTTTTAGCATACTCATCGCTGTTGCGCGGTTTTTAATCTGGCTTCGTTCATTCTGACAGGCTACAACAATCCCTGTTGGAATGTGGGTAAAGCGAACGGCGCTGTCTGTCTTGTTTACATGCTGACCGCCCGCTCCCCCGGCGCGGTATGTATCGACCCGTAAATCTTCAGGCTTTATTTCTACTTCAATTGTATCATCAATAACCGGAAAAAGATAAACTGATGCAAAGGAAGTGTGCCTTCGCGCGTTTGAGTCAAAGGGGCTGATTCTTACAAGCCTGTGTATGCCAGATTCGCCTTTCAGATAGCCGTATGCGAAATCGCCGTCAACGCGGCAGGTAGCGGATTTAATCCCGCCTTCCGCTTCCTGTCTGTCAACTTCTTCGATAGAAAAGCCCTTTTGCTCCGCCCATCTTAGATACATGCGGTACAGCATCTGCGACCAGTCACAGGCTTCTGTGCCGCCTGCTCCCGAATGAACGGTAAGAAAGCAGGGGTTTTTATCCATTTCGCCCGACATAAGCTCGAATATATTTTGTTTTTCGTATCTTTCCAAAAGGGATTTAAATGTTGACTCGATCCCGGCGCTTTCGCTCTCGTCCTTCGCTTCCGAGGCAAGTTCCAAAAGGGTTTGTAAGTCTGATACTTCATTAAACAGGGTTTTCCAGGGTTCATAGCGGTTTTTAAGGCTTTTTAGGGAGGACATTACCTTATCTACATTTTCCTGATCGTTCCAAAAGCCGGTTTCCGCAGTTTTTGCTTCCAAATCAGCTATTTTCGAGGCAAAATTAGCGTCTTCAAAGACGCCTCCATGTTTCGTTTATTTTTTTAAATAAATCGGCAACGGGTGCGCCCATCTCGGAAAGTTCCATGACAACTCCTGATATTTAAAAAAATATTAGCAGAAAATTGAAGATTTTTCAACCATAAATGAAAATTTGCACATAATTCAATTTATATTTTTTTGATTATAAAAATAAAAAACAAAAAAACCTAAAAAAATATTATAATATTACACATATTTTTATAATATCAACCGTTTTAAGAAGAATTATAGCCAAAAAAACTAAAAATACTTATATTTTTTAATTATCAAAAAATGTTTAAAAAAATTGCATTTTTTTTAACATTTTTCTTTACAGATCATTGAACCCGTGTTAAAATTTTTGTAGAAGGGGCAATTTTTGCAATGCGGGTAAATTCTCCGCCGTCAGGCGGTATTTGGTTTAACCTCAATGCATACCGCAACTGCCTTATTTCTACTGCCTTTTGGGCTGCTTGTGCGGTTTAAAAGGAAACGCTCGTATGAGCGTTAAAAATCAATTGGAGGGAGCAAGTATATGAAAAAAAGTATTAAAAAAAGTTTCTCTATGATCCTTATCGCCGCTATTGCAGTAGCGGGAATGGCGTTCGTTGGATGCTCAGACATCGACGGATTTGGATTAAGTCAAGAAGACGCTTCTGGCATTGCGAGAGCTGCAGAGACGTTTACTTCTGACAAAACAGGAACCAAGAATGGTTGGGATTATGAATACTGGAAAGACAGAGGCACAGCAAGCATGACAGTAAATGACAATGGTACATTCAGCGCAAGCTGGAGCAACATTGGTAACTTTCTGGCTCGCACTGGCAAAAAATTTAATTCTTCCCAGACCCACAACCAGATTGGTAACATTCAAATCACATACAGCGCTTCATTCACACCTGGCGGAAACTCCTATCTTTGCGTATACGGCTGGTCAAAAAACCCATTAGTTGAATACTACATCGTAGAAAACTATGGTACTTACGATCCCCGTTCAGCTTCAGGTGCAACAAAAAAGAAATCATGGAACGGATACGATTTGTTTGAGACAACAAGAACAAATCAACCATCAATCGAAGGTACAAAAACATTTAAGCAATACTGGGCAGTTCGTCAGTCAAAACGCACAAGCGGTACTATTGATGTAACAGGCATTTTCAATGCATGGTACGACAACGGCATGAGCCTTGGCAACATGTACGAAGTTTCACTTTGTCTTGAAGGCTGGCAGAGCAATGGCAGCGGAAGTATTTCCAGCTACACCCTTAAATATGGCAACACAACACTCGGCGGCGGCTCAAGTTCGTCATCAAGCAGCAGCTCAAGCTCATCCAGCTCCTCAAGCAGTAACTGCCCAGGATGCGGAAAAAGCGGCAGCTGGAAATGGGGCGGCAATACTACCAGCCACTGGGCAGACAATTGCGCGTGCACATGGAGTGAAGCTCATAGCTATTCCAACGGAACTTGCAAATGCGGTGCAACTAGCAGCGGCTCAAGTTCAAGTAGCAGCTCAAGTTCTTCTTCTTCCCAAGCAACAATAACAGTTCAGGCTGAAAACATGACAAAAGGCGGCAAGTATACAGGTAACATCAGCTCACCTTTCACAGGTGTTGCGTTATATGCTAACGACGACAAGATCTCAACTTCACAAAACCTGGCTTCCGGCAGCAGAACAATCACTGTTAGAGGCGCTTCCAACAACAGCAGCTCAGCTCAGATCAAAGTTATGGTAGGCGGAACTCAAGTTGGAACAGTCAGCTTCAGCGGAACAAGCGCAGCCAGCAAAACAGTTACATTCAACAACTCCAGCGCAGGAAGTAAAACAATTGAACTGGTTTGCATCAACGACAACAACACTTGGGACGTGTTCATTGATTACATCGAAATAAAATAACCGCTAATTTCTGGTTTTATTTTAAGGCTGTCCACCAGGGCAGCCTTTTTTTTGCGTTTATTGGATTAGTTTTTTTTTGGATTATTCTAATGAACCATTGCAGTAAGAACAGCTTCTATCCAGACATTCGCTTCCGGCAGATGGAATGCTCTGAATGATAAAAATTCCATTAAAGCCAGTCTGTAACTGCCATTAAAATAAAGCGCCTGTCCCAGATAAAAACGCGCACGCGCTTCGATTTCCCTCGACCTTGGCAGGGACAGATAATGCTGTAAACTGGTTCGCGCATTTTCCCAATCATATTTTACAAAGTATTCAGTTACGATCTGAAACAATGCCGATTCTTCTCCGCCTGTAGGAGCGACAAGATCAACAGCAAAAACGCGCGGTCTTTTTAAAACAAGCTCTGCCTTAACAGGCATTTGATTATCACGAATTATGTTAATGGATTGCGCGCTTAACGGCGTCTGTCCCGGGATTTCTGTAAGGAAAAAACCATCAGGCATTGTATTGTTAAGCGTCATTACAGGAAGAGGTATCGGGCGGAGGGAGCGTTCGGCGATCATGCCGGATATTGATACCGGTCTTGTCGTCGAGTTAATACCGGGTTTTATTCCCATGCTGCCTGTCGCAATTTCATCTTCAAAAATTACCGCGTAATACCATGTAAGACCCGGAACCGGATAATCGATAAAAGGAGATGTAACCCTTGAGCGCACGATAACAGCGTTAAGTAAATCCTGAGGCTGACGCATAGGTTGAGTGCTGCGGTATAGAATCGCATTCCTCTGCGGCCCTGCCGTTTCGAATGTAATAATTACGCCGTCTTCATTCTGGTTTGCCTTTAAACTATAAATACCGTCTGCTGTCTCAATTGGATCGATCTCATCAGGAGGAGTTACCAGAACTTGAGACGGAAACTCATCACCGCTCTGGGTTATAATTAAACTTGTGCTGTTTATCCTCGGCAGAATAACATCGAAGCGCTGCCCTGCAGTATCGCTGGCTGCGATAAAATAATATAGATTTTGCATATCGTCAGTATCATCGATATAGAACTGCTCTCCGTATCTTACAACCACAGGCCTGATATTCGCCGGGATGGAACCTCCGAAAGGACGCACCGATCTAAAAATATAGACAGGTCCCCTGACATCAGGAGAGTCCGCCCATGTAAGACGTATAAGGTTATTTCTGGCTTCCACATTTATATTTGTTACAAAGGGAGCAAATTCCCTGTTTTGGGCAAAAAGACCAGCGTTTGCGGTAAAAATGAGGATTATTAATACCGGTAAATATATTTTACCCATCTTAATATAATTTTAATGGAAAAATACTGGAAATTCCAGAAGTAAATAAATTAAATAACAGAGGCGCAAAGCCATGTAGGTTAGATTGGGTGTCATGAATTAAATTACATCAATCTAAGCGCAAGGGTGAGAGTGATACTAATAGCAGAAATTTTTCTCAAGCTGTTTTCGCAGTAATAATATGAGCCCTCAGAACTTATCGCCCTCACCCTTGTGGTTTTTTGTATTGCACGCAAACCATAGACGAAACTTTGCGCCTCTGCCCTTGCGATTGGTTGGGTAGCTTTAGATGGCGGCTATAATAGCAGCTACCTTCCTCTTGACAATAAATTATAAAAATGGCATTTTATTAATATGCAGTTCATGTGTAGCATAAAAACAATTACCCCCCCCCCC
>JGI24695J34938_10001505_pt1 | contig 19660 bp, 18 predicted proteins | sample TergutCo191P3_FD_34938 | JGI IMG/M metagenome (IMG submission 34938)
TATATTCAGGCTATTGAAGATTACACTCAAGCGATCAGGATAAATCCTAATGATGCTTTTGCGTATCATGGACGCGGAATTTGTTATGTTAATCTAGGTAAATATATTCAGGCTATTGAAGATTACACTCAAGCGATTAGGATAAATCCTAATGATGCTTTTGCGTATAACAACCGCGGTATTTCTTATGCTGAACTAGGTAATCATAATCAGGCTATTGAAGATTATACTCAAGCGATTAGGATAAATTCTAATTATGTTATTGCGTATATTAACCGCGGTTTTGCATATGAAAATTTAAATGATTATGTTAACTCAAGAACAGATTATGAAGCTGCATTGCGGCTAGACCCGAATAATACAACGTATAGTAACAATTTGAATAGAATACTAAATAGGTAATAAATTAATAAAAAAAAATGACATTAGTTAAAAGAAAATATTATATTAAAACTTATTTTAGGATTAATTTCCAAGAAATCTAATTACTACAAAAAATAATTAATGATGAGGATTATGTATTACCATCAAATTTTATTGATTATTAAATAAATTAACAGAGGCATTTCATGATAGTTGAACGAATAAAAAGAAAAATAGAACCGGGATTGTATATTGTTCCACAATCAACTCCAATTATTTACTTTGGAAATTACGATAACGCGAAAGCGTGTACAATTTCATTAAATCCAAGCAATAAAGAATTTGTTTACAATAAAAATGAATTACTTGATTACAGGAAAAAAGAAAGACTCTGTTCAAGAAAAATACTAAATAAATCTGATAGTGATGTTCTATCTGCTGATGACGCTGAAATAGTATTAAAATATTGTAAAGAATGTTTTTATAAAAATCCTTTTAATACATGGTTTAAGCCTTTTAATTATTTTATTAGTCAGTATGGCGGTTATTCATATTATAACGGTACTTGCGTTCATCTTGACTTAGTACAATGGGCAACCTTTGAAAAATGGAGTAAAGTTCCGGAAAATATAAAACAACTGCATATAAAAAACGATTTACCTGTTTTAAAATACTTATTGGAAAAAGATTTTGAAATAATATTTTTAAACGGAGAGACAACAGTAAATAATGTTTGTAATTATCTTGAAATAGATATTATAAAAAAGCCAACAATATTTACAAATATTAATGGCAGCGCCAGTAATTTGATTGTATACATTGGAAAATATAATAAAACATATATTGTTGGATGGAATCCCTACCTTCAATCAGCCGCAGTCGGCGGTAATGAGAATAAGCAGATATTATGTAACACTATAAAGAAATAATCTAATTAAAGGAATTCAATATGCCAAGCATCATACAATTTTTTCATCCCGGACAAGAACATAGATATGATAAGAAATATCGTGACACTAAACCATTATTAAAAGATTGGAATTCATCTGATCATAGACGAAAATTTTTGTTAAACGAAGGAACATACATAAAAAATGACAAAAAACATGAAGGTAAATTGCTATTTTGGGGTGAATGGGAGCCTCTAAGCAGAGTAGAGTTAATAAAACCAGAAAACCAATCATACTCTCCGCCGTATGGGGTAAACCCGAATTATTTACATATTCCGTTTCTGCCTCCTATTGATCAACTGCGTAAATATCATGATAAAGGCATATACCAAAATACTGATCCGTTTATTTTTGGGAATTGTTTTATTTACGCGATTTGTAGACAAAAGAATCAATCATTACAAGAGCTAGAAGAAGGGTCATTAATTATTTTCGGATCAAAAGTGAATCATCGTTTTGTTATTGATACTGTTTTTGTTATTAAATCTAAACACAAATATCATTCGTTAGATGATGTAAAAAAAATGAATTTAGGAATATATCCTGAGATCGCGACAAAATTTATTATTGATAAAAATAATCAAATTAATTATCCAAATGGACTGATATTATACAAAGGCGCAACATTCGATGATCAAGTTAATGGTATGTATTCATTTTTGCCAGCTAAAATTTTTAGCGGTAAAGTTATTGGGTTTCCAAGATTTTTTATGCCGGAAAATTTTTATTATACTCATTATAAGGATTATTTTCAAAGATCATTTATAGAAAATGGAATGATACATGAAGAAGGAATGATGAATTTTAAAAATAATATAAATATAAATAAAAATGAAATATTTGAATTCTGGAACTTTTTAAAAAATGAAGTATTAAAAAATCATGTGTTAGGAGTTAATTTTTCAATGCCGGAAGAAGAAAAAAATTTGAATTTTGATTATCCGTTCACAAAATTTAACATTCGTAATGAAAATTTTATTTCTTTCTTAAACGATAACAAAACACATTCTAAAAAATGTTAAGGTTCTTTATATGCGCTTTCTTCACCTTTGCGGTTATTTATTCGTTCGTGTTGGTTCGTATTGTTCGTGGTAAAAATAAAGTGATTTGCCTCCGTATGGAGTCAAAATAAAAAAAGGAGTAAAAAATGAAAAAGACTTTTTTATCTTTAATGACCTTAATAATGGTCATACTAATCGCGGGATGCGCGTCTAATAAACCGGCGAACGCGGACCCCGCGTCAGAGAATGGGCTGCCTGACATTGTAAGAAACGCGAGAAGAAACGCGCCGCCTGATACTCTTGTCGGAATCGGAAGTGCGAGGCTCGCGAGCCAAAGCCAGTCAAAAACACTAGCTGAATCAAGAGCCAGAGCTGAACTATCAAGAGCAATGGACAGCATGATACGCGATATGATAATTGATTATCAGGCGTCAAGCGAAGTTGATCCCGCGGCGGCCTTGGCTTTTCAGGAAAATATAACAGTGTCTCTTTCAAATTCAAACCTTCAGGGAGCTGTAATATATGATGAAGACTGGATAAACGGAACTTATTATGTAGTTATGCGTTTAAGCGCGTCAAATACAGTCCAGGAGATTAATCAGGCTCAGGCAGCGGCGAAACTAGCGATTCCCGCGATGGCTGCCTTTAACGCGCAAGACAGGATGAACGCGGCGTTTGACAGAGAATACGCGAGAGAACTTGAAGTAAGAGATTATTAATTTTGTTTAACAGGGTGAGTACATTCCGGTTTACACATCCTGAAAAATATTTAAGCTAATGTATAAAATAAATTTTTCACTATTATTATTACCGCTGTTTTTAATGATCTCCTGCGCAAGCTCCGCAAATACAAAAAAACCCGATTGGGTAGATAATATCAGCTTGGTTTATAACAGGTCTTTGTATATCGCCGCTGTCGGAAGCTCACAAGACCGAATAACGGCGGAAAGAAACGCTCTCGCGAACCTTTCCGCTTTTTTCGGTCAGTCTGTGCAGGCGGATACGCTTACAAGAAACACTTATTACGAAGCCGCGAGAAGCGGCGCGATGACAAAATGGCTTGAAAATACCGAAATAGAAAATGTTATCAGAACATCAGTTTCATTTAACACCCTGATAGGAGCTGAAATCAAGGAAGTGTGGCATCACGCGAAAAACAAAATCTATTACGCAGCCGCTGTCATGGAAAGGCAAAGAACCATTCAATTATACACAAGCATGATTACAGCCAATCTGCGGATGATAAACAACCTTGTAAATTTAAATGACGCTGAAAAATATTCTATTGAAGGTCTTTCCAGATACAGATTCGCTGGAATGGCGGCGGATATAAACATCGCTTACGCGAATTTATTAAATGTGTTAAACGCTCCTTTGCCAAACGGAGTCATAGGCGGCAATGATTACAGACTGGAAGCGCGGAACATATCGGGATCAATTCCAATAATAATTATAGCGCCTAACGACAGGGAAAACAGAATTTCAGGCGCTTTCGCTAAAGTTTTATCTGATTACGGTTTCAGGATAGCAGCCGCCGGAATCGGTGCTGAGATCAGCGGCGCTGAAAGCGGCGCGGCTCGCGGCGGGGATGTAAACTCACGTTATACGCTATATATAAAAATCGCGCTATCACAGCCTGAGTATCCGCAAAACCCGTTAGTATTCGCTCAGATTCAATTAAGCGCGAATCTTACAGACAATGTTACAGGCGAAATAATTCTGCCTTACGGCTTTTCTGTCAGGGATGGTCATAACACCGCGCCCCTCGCGGAAAACCGCGCGTTTATTTCAGCGGAACAGAGAATAAATACTGAGTATAGGAAAACTCTGGATGATTTCTTGAATCAATTATTTTAATGGAAACAGCCGCTGCCTGTGCTCAAATTATTCATGATGACGTTCAAAAATAAATGAGAGAATTAACGGAACATAAGACGCGATTAATAAAGCGAATCCTAAAATCGCGTGTTGAGAGAAAAACGCCCAATAAGCCGCTGACACTAAAATAGGCATGATTAAAATACATGGTATTGAAATGACAAATTTATACCATTTTCTTCCGGTTATCATCCAATTTATCAAAAAGGAAATTCCCGCAGCCAGAGCTGTCCACAAAAGCGGAACAAGGATTAACAATACAGGATCATACATTCCGATCCAGCTGACAGCGCGCACGCCGCCTATCGGAATAAACCAAAGCAGGGCGAAACTCGCGAAATCAATTCTTCCTGAAAACCGCCTGAAAGCCAACAAAATTAAATATACTAAAAACGGAAGCAATACCTGAACGCTGATTAAATCAATAAAACCATGAAACCAGCGATTGAACCCAAAACCGCCCGCTGTAATGAAATCACCCAAAAAGAACTGAACAATCGCCGTAACGCTGCCAAAGACCAAAGCCCATACGCTGCCGGCGGTGGCGCTTTCGCCGACAACAGCGCGGCGCAGAATGTAAAAAACCGGAACCCATAAAAGACAAAATAAAAACAAAGCAACCTCAGAAATTCAATAATTAGGGCTTTTCAAAACTTTAATTTCAAAAAGCCCGTCAAATATCAATTTACTAAATTTATGAAAATTTTGCAATGGGAATAAAAGTGTCAGTTTTTAGCGAAGCGCCGCCGACAAGCGCGCCGTCGATGTTTTTCATTTCCATAAGCCGCGCCGCGTTATCAGCTTTTACAGAGCCGCCGTATTGAATAACAATTTTTTCGCCGGCGTCCTCTCCGTAAACCCGGGTAATGACCTTGCGGACAAAAGCGTGAACCGCTTCCGCGTCCTGAGGAGTCGCGGTCTTTCCGGTGCCGATTGCCCAAACAGGCTCATAAGCGATTACCACATTGCTTAAAGCGCCGGCGTCAATGCCTTCCAGCCCCTTAACGGTCTGTCTTTCGCAGACTTCCTCTACCTTGCCGGCTTCGCGTTCCTCTAAAAGCTCGCCGACGCATAGAATAACCTCAAAGCCGTGCTTTAGAGCGAGTTTAACTTTTTTGTTGATTAGAGCGTCATCTTCTTTATAGATATGCCGTCTTTCCGAATGTCCTAGAATAATTGTCTGCACGCCAAGGTCTTTAAGCTGTAATACGGATACTTCACCTGTGTGAGCGCCCTGCTCCTCACCAGCGCAGTTTTGCGCGCCAAGCCTGATATTTGTGCCTTCGGTAATCGCCGATACTGTCTCAAGCAGTGTAAACGAAGGCGCGACTAAATATTTATGTTTTCCGTCTCTAAGCTGATTTACTAGATCCTGCGCAAGCTGGGCGGCTTCCGCGCGAGTCATGTGCATTTTCCAGTTCCCGGCTATGTAATAATTTCTACTCACGGCACACCTCAATTCCGGGAAGTTTTTTTCCTTCAAGCAGTTCAAGCGAAGCGCCGCCGCCTGTTGAAACATGGCTCATTTTGTCCGCGAGCTTGAACTTGTTTACAGCCGCGACAGAGTCACCCCCGCCGACAACGGTAATCGCGCCTTTGGATGTCGCTTCGGCTACCATTTTGGCGACTTCTTCCGTTCCTTTCGCGAAAGCGTCAAATTCAAAAACGCCTACAGGACCGTTCCACACAATTGTTTTAACGCCAGCGAGTATCTCCTTATATTTCGCGAGTGTCTTTTTGCCGACATCCAGCCCAAGAAGGTTATCGGGAAGATCAAGATCGTCAACCTGAATCGGAGACGCTGAAGGATCAAATGATGTAGCGGCTATATGATCGAGGGGAAGAGCGATTTGCACATTCGCGCTTTTCGCCGCGGTGAGAATTTTATTCGCTGTATCAATCTGGTCGTCTTCGACTAACGATTTTCCGATTTTATATCCCTGCGCTTTTAAGAATGTATACGCCATGCCGCCGCCGATAATAAGAGCGCTCGCGTTCTTTAAAAGGCTTTCCAGCACCGCGATTTTTGAGGAAACCTTAGCCCCGCCGATAATGGCGACTAACGGTTTTTTAGGCTCAGTGACAATCGGTTCAAGGTAGTCGCATTCTTTCTGCATCAAAAAACCCGCCACAGAAACAGGCGTAAATTTGGCGATAGAAGCCGTTGACGCGTGATCGCGGTGGGCTGTGCCGAACGCGTCATTAACAAAAATCTCACCGTATGTCGCTAGCTCTTTCGCGAGCTTGTCTAAATCCGCGGCGTCCTTCGCGGTTTCTTCTTTATGGAAACGGGTATTCTCAAGCATGATAACGCTGCCGTCAGGCTGACTTTCGATAAACGCTTTCTTGCCGTAACAGCCGTCCTCGCCCGCGAAAATCACAGGCTTTCCAAGTTTTGTTCCAAGGTACGCCGCGATAGGCGCCATACGGTGCTTGCCTTTTATATACGCGGCTTCATCAAAAGACCTTCCGTCTTTTTCGGCTTTTTCCTTCGCTTTTTTAGCGTCCTTGGACGGATCGCCTAAGTGCGACATTAATGTAAGGGATTTCGCTCCCTGTTCTAATATATATTGAATGGTTGGCAGCGCCGCTGTAATACGGGTATCATCCTGCACAACGCCGTCTTTCATCGGAACGTTAAAATCAACGCGCATAATAACGCGCTTGCCTTTTAAATCAACGGTTTTAACTGTTTTTATCATGAAAATAGCCTCCTGAAAATTTTCTTTTTTACCGCGAACGGAACCGCGAACTTTTAGTTTGACGGTTCCTTCACTAACACCACGAACCGGAAACATGATATTTTACCATCTGTTCGCGCTGGTTCGTGTGGTTAGTGGTAGAAATTCTATTTATTTCTTGCTGCTGATGTATTTTAACAGATCGACAATCTTGTTCGAGTAACCCCATTCATTGTCGTACCATGACACGACTTTAAAGAAACGTTTTTCGCCGGGGAGATTATTCTGTAATGTAGCGAGACTGTCATAAATCGATGTGTTTACATTATGAACAATATCCGTCGAGACAATTTCATCTTCCTGGAATTGGAGAATGCCTTTAAGATAAGTTTCCGAGGCTTTTTTGAAAGCCGCGTTAAGTTCCTCAATTGAGGTATCTTTTTCCGTGCGGAAAACAAGATCAACAACAGAGCCTGTCGGCGTAGGAACGCGGAAGCTCATGCCGGTAAGTTTACCCTTGGTGACAGGGAGAACTTCTCCTACCGCTTTCGCCGCGCCGGTTGTTGAGGGGATAATATTGACAGCCGCCGCGCGTCCGCCTCTCCAGTCCTTATTTGAAGGACCGTCAACGGTTTTCTGCGTCGCTGTGTACGAGTGAATTGTAGTCATAAGACCGGTCTCGATTCCAAAACCTTCTTTTAAAATTACATGCACAAGCGGAGCGAGACAGTTTGTTGTGCAGCTCGCGTTGGAAATAACATGATCTTCCGCGGGATTGTAATTCTCATGATTTACGCCCATTACAAATGTGTGAATTTTCTTCTCTTTTCCTTTCGCCGGAGCAGAAATGATAACCTTCTTGGCTCCCGCTTCAAGATGCTGGAAAGCCCTGTCATCGACAAAGAGACCTGTACATTCAATAACATACTCAACGCCCAGCTTCGCCCAGGGCAGGTCTTTTGGCTCCCTTTGAGCCTTTACGCACTGGATTTCATGGCCGTTTACGATAAGAATATCATCTTGCTCCGCGTCCGCTGACTTTTTTGTCTTGATATCGGCTTTCATCTGACCCTGAGTTGAGTCATATTTAAGCTGATATGCGAAATATTTCGCGTTGGTATCTAAATCGGCAGCGGCGACAACATCAATTTTCCCTTCGCCTTTTCCCAGTAAATTCTGACCGACAAGAGCCTGAAAAACCAAGCGTCCAATACGCCCAAACCCATTAATCGCTACTTTCATTTGAATCTCCTTCATTTTTTGTCTATTTTTATCAGGATAACCCTGAAACGGGAATAAGTCAAATAAAAAGAAAACGCGTTAAAGACTGGTTTTTATCTTCTCTCAGCGCCTATTGTAGTCGCTTCGCCGTGTCCGGGGAAAACAGCGGTGTTTGAGTCAAGTTCAAAAAGACGTTTTACGCTGAAATAGATTTGTTTTGGGTCGCCGCCCGGGATGTCGGTTCTGCCGAAACCGTTTTTAAAAAGAGTGTCGCCTGTAAAAAGGTTTCCGCGTAATTTATCCCAGAAACAGACGCCGCCTGGCGTATGCCCCGGAGTGTGAAGGACAGTAAAAGGACCAATTTCGCTTCCTTCATCGACAAAAATATCTTCTGACGGCAGCGTCTTTGGCAGGGAAGCTATTATATCCTTGTCTTCTTTGCCGCCCATAGCGTACCCTACGCTGATACAATGAATCTCAAAAGACTCAGGACCAAGAAAGCGCGAGTCAAGATGATGAATCACAATCTTAGGCTTTGGATTAAAGGCTTCTAATAATTCAGGCAGCGCGATTATATGGTCAAAATGTCCGTGAGTCAGTAAAATATATTCAGGTGTAAGCGAATTATCATTTACAGCGGAGATAATTTTTTTGGCGTCTTCGCCGGGATCGATGATCGCGCATTTGTTTGAATCCGCGGCTCGCGTATCATCAAACGCGTATATCCAGCAGTTGGTCTGGATTGGACCTACAACCAGTTGAATGATTTTATTATCAGGCATGGAGGGATAATAACACGAACATTTCCATTTATCTAGTCATATTTTTGTTTATTATTGTCTGGTACGCGATTGTTCCGATAATGGGCGGCGTTTATAATCGCTTTAAATGGCGGAAGTTCAGAAAAAATTTTTACCAGACGCAGAAAAGCCCGCTTTTAAATTACCACTTATACAGAAATATAAATAGCGATACAGTTTCAGGCGCGAAAAGCGTATACAGATTATCAGGAAGCATAGAATCAATAACAGACGGACACACGCTCTGGGTAAGAAGCGAAGACCTCACGCTTCCTGTATCGCTGGAAAAAACAAAATGTTATCTGCTCCCTGAAAATGAAGGAGACGAAGAGCCTAACGCGCCTTCGCAGATACGCTGGAATCGCGTGTCAGCATTATCTGAAGGCGTAAAGGTTTTTGTCGCCGGCGTCATTAAAACGCGCGATAACAGGCAAAGTTTCAGCTCCACAAGAGAGAATCCTTTGACGGTAATTTTTTACAGCTGCCCTGATGATGAATTAACTGAAGAAATTATTCGCGCGGCAAGAATAAAAGGCGAATACTGGAACAGCCTAACCCCGGCATCGATTGTAATCGGCGCTCTTAGTTTGATTGTTATCGCGTCATTGTATCTTGGAAGACCGGCTTTTCATCTGGCTGTAATAAGCTCTCTTATCGCGGTCTTTATTCCTGTTTACCCGATTTTACCGCCGGGATTTCTGCTGACATTGATTTACCAGCGCGTGTCGCGGAACGCTAGAAAAACGAGGATAAAATGCGATTTCGCTTTATTTGATTTGATTCCCGGAGAAACCAAAGAATCGGTAAAACATTACGCTGTAAAAGCGTACTCTCTTGAAGTCATAGCGTGGATAATAATGCTGGCGGGCATCGCGATAAACATAGTATTTATATTTTTAATATTGAGCCTGTTTCAGGTTGTGTCTTTTTAATTTTCCTCTTCGTTATCTGTCGATTTTGGCTTCGCGTAATTTACAGACAGGGTTCTTCCCCGGAATTTATGCCCTGTTAGTTTTTCGATAATTTCATCGGCTTTTGTGTCGCGCACCTGAACAAACGAGTAATTATCAAGAATCCTTATCATGCCGATGTCTTCTCTCGCGGCTCCTGTTTTGGTCATAATTAATGTAATAACTTCCCTTGGAAAAAGCTTTCGATTCTTGCCGATGCTGAAAAATAGTTTTTTGGATTCTTCTTCTGTCATTAAAATCTCAACCGGGGGCTTCTCTGACTGCGTTTTTTGTTTCGCGTTTTTTACAGGTTTTTCAGCGGCGGGCGTTTTTATCGCGGCGCTGCCGGTTTTCTCAATGTTACGCGCGAATACCGGCTTCTTCTTGTCAGGAGCCGCGGCGGGAGGAATTTCCCTGTCGTCATAATACATTAAAAGCCACGCCGCAGCCCACGATCTTTTAAAAAGAGATATCTCTTTTTTATATATTTTTTGATACTCGCGCAGCTTTAAAACATCCGTGTCTGTATGAATTTTTTTTAAAATTTCCTCAAGATTTTTTTTCGCCTTTAACTTGTCCAATTTATCCTCCATTGGCAGACAGCTTTAATATAGCGCGCCAATCAAATAATTAAATAATAATGGTATTTAAATTAATCCTATATAAAAAGACCCGGGGATTATGCCGTTATCTGATCATTTAACGCTTATGAGGTTATACCATTTATCGTTTGAATAGATCCATCCTCATTGTAATTTAGTTCCGTTACTTTTAAGCTGCGAAGCCATGTTTTTCCGCCCGAAGGAACGCAGTCGTGATGGAAAAGATACCATTTGCCTTTGTACTCGGTTATACAATGATGAGTTGTCCACCCGACAACCGGCGTCATAATAACGCCTTGATACGTAAACGGCCCGTAAGGATTATCTCCTGTCGCGTAACATATTAAATGAGTATCGCCTGTTGAGTATGAAAAATAATATTTTCCTTTGTATTTATGCATCCATGACGCCTCAAAAAACCGTTTTTCAGTATCGCCTGCTTTTACCGGAGCGCCGTCCTTGTTTAACAAAACCACAGGATGCGGCTCCTGCGCGAACTGGAACATATCATTTTTCAGTAAGGCAACGCGCGAGCATATCGCGTTTTCATTTTCGCGGGGATACGCCGCGCCGTTTTCCAAAGCTTTATTATCCTTGTAACGCTGAAGCTGACCTCCCCAAAGTCCGCCAAAATAAATAAAATGCCTGCCGTCTTCCTCAAAAACGCACGGATCTATGCTGTAACTGCCCTGAATCGGATCGCTTTGCGCCTTGAACGGTCCCTCGGGACGATCTGAAACCGCGACTCCTAGGCGGAAAACATCATTCTTATCTTTTAACGAAAAGTAAATGTAATATTTGCCGTTTTTGTAAGCGGCGTCGCTGTCCCATAACTGCCTGCCTGCCCAGGGAATATCCTTAACATCCAAAACCGCGCCATGATCCGTAACATCGCCTTTTTCAACATCATCCATAGAAAAAACATGATAATCTTTCATGTTAAAGTGATCGCCAGAATCGTTTTCTTTTACGCCGCTTTCCCAGTCATGAGACGGATAAATATACAATCTTCCATTAAAAACATGAACAGCCGGATCCGCCATGTAATCGTTCGGGATTAAATATCTCATAAAGTAAATGTAGCAGGTTTAACGCTCTTTTACAAGCGTGGATTTTGAATGATAAATAACGCGAGCGTTTTACAGCGCGGTGATTTCCGTTCCGATTCCTTCGTTTGTGAAAAGCTCGATTAATATCGCGTGGGGAAGGCGGCCGTCGATTATGTGGGTTTTTTTAACACCTCCGTCAAGGGCGATGGCGCAGCAGTCGGTTTTGGGGATCATTCCTTTTGTGATGACGCCTTCTTTTTTTAATTCGTCTAGCCGCGATCTTTTAATGGATTTAATCAGGGAACTTTCGTCTTTCATGTCGCGTAACACGCCACGGACATCGGTCATAAGAACCAGCTTCTCGGCTTTTAAAGCCGCGGCTATCATCGCGGCGGCGATATCGGCGTTTATATTAAGAGGTTTTCCCTCGTCCTCTCCCGTTCCGTAGGCGACCGACGAAATTACAGGAATCGCCGCGCTGTTTATAACAGAGTTTAAAAGCGAAACATCAACTTCATCAATATTGCCGACCAAACCTAAATCCTCCCCGCCTTTTATTCTGCTCGCTTTTAAAATCGCGCCGTCAATGCCGCAAAGCCCAATCGCTCTGCCGCCGTTTTTTTGTATTAAAGCTGTTATCTCCTTATTGACCTTGCCGCATAACACCATCTGAACTATGTCCATTGTTTCTTCGTCAGTGTAGCGAAGCCCGTTAATAAAACGGCTTTCCTTGCCGGTTTTTTTTAACATCGCCTCTATTTCCGGGCCGCCTCCGTGAATTAAAACAGTGCGGATTCCAACGCACGCCATAAGGATGATGTCTTCTATCACCGCCTTTTTTAAATCCCCGTTAAGCATGGCGTTTCCGCCGTATTTTACCACGATGGTTTTATTTTGAAACTGCTGTATGTACGGGAGCGCGTGAACAAGCAATGTGGCTCTGTTCTCGTTGTTAATATCGAAAGTCATGATCTGTAATCTCCGTTGATTTTTATATAATCATAAGTCAGATCGCACCCCCAAACAGAAGCGCTATTCTTTCCCTCATTTAGATTGATCAATATTTCAATTTCTTCCTGTAAAAGTATTTCTTTAGCTTTTTCTTCGCTGAATGTTACCGGCATGCCGTTCCTGCAGACTTCGATCTCGCCTTTATCGCTTTTAAAACTAACATCGGTTTTTTCGGGAGTAAACGCGACTCCTGAGTAACCCATCGCGCATAACACCCGCCCCCAATTCGCGTCCGCGCCAAAGCAAGCGGCTTTTACAAGAGAAGAAGAGGCGACCGATTTCGCCAAAGCGGCGGCGGCGTCTTCGCTTTCAGATCCGCGTACAGTAACTGTAACAAGCTTGGTCGCTCCCTCGCCGTCACGCGCCATCATTTTTGTCAGTTCAACGCAGATATACTCAAGAGCGTTATAAAAAATATTAAAATTATTTTCATTCGTTCCATGTTCCGCGATTACCTCATTGCCGGCTTCGCCGTTTGCCATTATTAAAACCATATCGTTTGTGGAAGTATCGCCGTCTACTGTAAGGCGGTTAAAAGATTTCTTAACAGCGCGGCTAAGCGCGATATCAAGCGCGGCGGCGTTTATGGCTGCGTCTGTTGTGATAAAGCAAAGCATTGTCGCCATGTCAGGATGAATCATCCCTGAGCCTTTTGTCATCGCCCCAACGCGCGCGCGCTTTCCGTCAATTTCAATTTCCACAGCGATTTCTTTTTTACGGGTATCGGTTGTCATTATGGCTTCTAACGCGTCAGCGTGCCCGGTTTCATCACCGCGAAGGCTTGCTTTAAGCGCGGATATATTTTTCTCGATTTTTTCGATTGGAAGAGGAACGCCGATAACGCCTGTGGAAGCGACAGCGACATCATTTGGATCGATTGATAAAACTCCGGCGGCAGCCTCTGTCATGCGTCTTGCCGCTTCCATTCCCGCGCTCCCTGTACAGGCGTTAGCGTTGCCAGAATTAATAATTACCGTGCGCAGTTTTCCATTCTTGATATTTTCCTGACTTAAAACCACGCTCGCGGCTTTTACTTTATTCCGCGTAAACATAGCGGCGGCGGCGCAGACATTATTTGAATAGATTAAAGCCAAGTCTTTCTTTTGAGCCACAGCTTGCTGCGCCGCTGCTTGCTGCGCCGCGGCGCTCGCTTTAATTCCGCACCTGATCCCGCCCGCGAGAAAACCCCTGGGCGCGCAAACCCCGCCTGAAATTATTTTCAATTTAAACTCCTAAAATAAAACGCGGCCGGCTTAAAACGGCATTGGTATCGCTTCTAAGCCGTCTGTTTCTTTAAAACCAAAAAGAATATTCATATTCTGAACAGCTTGTCCCGCCGAGCCTTTTATCATGTTATCAATCGCGGTTATAACTATCAATGTAGAGCCATAAACATCAACATGAACGGAAATGTCACAGAAATTCGAATGACGCGTTTTATTTGTAGATGATAAGACCCCATTTGGCAAAACGCGGACAAAAGGCTCGTTTTTATAAAAATCAATATATAAATCCTTGATTTTGTTATTCAGATCAACGACATTTTTTGACGGCATCCTGATCTTATGGCTGTTCGCGCCTTCCTCGTCGCGAACCGCGCTAACTCGCCAATTTTCAGATAACGGAATGTAGATGGTGCTTAAAATTCCCCTGCTCATCGGAACAATATGAGGCGTAAATATCACCATACATGAAGGCGCGTTCGCCATTGACGACATCGCGTCCAGATTGCGCGATATTTCCGGGCAGTGTCTATGGCTCGCAACTTTGTAAGGCGTTACAGAATCCGCGCATTCGCTGTAGTGAAAAGAGCGCGAGAGCTCCCTGCCTCCGCCTGATGTGCCTGTCGCCGCGTCTATGATTACAGGACCCAGACGATCTGTGTGGCGTCTGTACGGATTAAATGTCCTTCCCGCGAGATTGTTTATAACCGCCGGCATTATGCCTAAACTCGCGCCTGTAGGATAACATCCGGGGTTACCGATTATCACAGGCCCTAAAGAAGCGCGGTCCTTAATTTTTTGCCTGTTCAGTTCGGGAAGGCCATATATCGAATTTTTTCGCAGTTCCGGAAACTGATAATTTTTGCCGTACCACGCCGTATAAGTTTCCTCATCATCGTCAAAACGAAAATCCGCGGAAAGATCGATAAAATGAATCTTTCGCTTTACGCAGGCCGCGGCGTAAGGTTCTCCGACCGCGTGAGGAAGAGCAGAAAAAACCACATCGGAGGAAGCGATAACATCCTCCGCTTTCAAAAGAGGGCTGTCTATCCTGTTTAAAAAATTCGGGTATACATCCTGTATTTTTTCTCCTTCGTAACTGACAGACGAAAGGATTAATTTTTCTACTTTGGGATGAGCGCTTAAAAGCCTTGTCAGCTCCGCGCCAGCGTAACCTGTCGCGCCTATTATTCCAGCTATCATAAGCTTATTATGCAATATTCGAGCATTTTATGTCCATTCCCGCTGGAGCGCCTGTTACCATTTACTAAAACGCTGGTTTTATAATATACTACAGTATGATTTGTAAAAAATTTCGTTTATTCATCGCGCTCGCGGCCGCGCTTGTTATCTCCGCCTGCGCGTCAACAGTTGTTATCGACGATGATTTATCTTCGGCGGAAATAATGCAAAGAGCGCAGGAAGCGATGGACAGAAACCGGTATGAAACCGCCATTCAATACTATCAGGCGCTATACGCCCGAAACCAGACAAATATTGATTTAATTATTACAGCCGAGTATCACATTGCCCATATAAAATTTAAACAGAAAAAATACGATGAAGCGCGCGAAGGTTTTAACGGCGTGCTTTCATATTACACAACCGCGGACGCTATCTTGCTGCCTCAGCATTTTATGATACTGTCAAAAATTGTCCTTGAAAACATCGACGAGAAAGAACGTTAAGATAAATTTACAAATTTATCAACTATACTTGGGAAGCCATGCTGAGTGAGCTTCCAGAAGTTCGTCCGTCATTTTTATAATGTCATCCAGTGAAAGCTCCGCGGCTGTATGCGGCTCAAGCATAACAGCGTGGTAAATATGCTCGCGTTTTTTTGTGATGGCGGCTTCAAGCGCGATCAGGTGAACAGAGATATGAGTCATGTTCATCGCCGCGAGCTGCACAGGAAGCTTTCCCGCGCGGCACGCCCTGATTCCTGAATTGTCGACAAGGCAGGGAACCTCTACGCATGCCTCACGCGGCAGGTTTTCGATGCTGCCTCCGGTATTTAAAACATTCCCGCCGATTTTATACGCCGCGCCTGTGATAATAGAATCCATAATATAAGACGCGTACTCTTGCGTTCTTTCATGTTTAAGAATATCGGATTTAACAAGGTTCTCATATTCTGATTTCCAGTTTTCGATTTGCTCAACGCAGCGGCGAGGATATTCATCAAGAGGGATATTAAATTTTTCTATTAACTGGGGATACTTTGATTTTATATAAAAAGGATTGTACTCAGCGTTGTGTTCGCTTGACTCAGTGCAGTAATACCCTAGTTTATCAATGTAATCATAGCGTACCATGTCCCAATGTTTTTCGCCTGCGTTTTTTTCCTTCGCGCGTTTTTTTATTTCAGGGTACAGGTCATTGTTATCTTTATCGCGGATATCCAAAAGCCAGCCCATGTGATTAATGCCTGCGATTAATTCCTTTCGCCCCTCAAGCTTATCTTCAAGACCGAGGTTTTTTAAAAGCCAGTAGGAGCAGCCCTGCACGCTGTGGCAAAGACCGACAGTTTTTACGCCTGTGTATCTTTGCATAAAACCAGAAAGCATCGACATCGGATTTGTGTAATTTAAAAACCACGCGTCAGGGCACACCTTCTCTATCGCGCGGGCGAATTGTTCCATTACAGGAATTGTGCGCAGCGCGCGCATGATTCCGCCGATCCCCAGCGTGTCGCCGATTGTCTGACGCAGCCCGTATTTTTTGGGGATCTCAAAATCCGCGATTGTAGCGGGATCGTAGCCTCCAACCTGAATCGCGTTAACAACAAACATCGCGCCGGCTAGCGCTTTTTCAAGATTTTCTAAACCTATATAGCTTGTAATTTTAGAGCTACCGCCTTTTCCATTATTTACCGCGCGAATAATTTTTTCACTTTCTTTAAGACGCTCGGGGTTTATATCGTAAAGAGCTATTTCGCAGCCGCTAAGAGATTGCGTAGACATGACATCGCCCAAAAGGTTGCGGGCGAAAACCGTGCTGCCGGCTCCAAGAAAAGTTATTTTAAGCATTAGTTACTCCTTGTTATACAGGTTTGAAATCGCGTACAGCGGATATATATCAAATGTATCACTTACAGAAAAATTTTCAAGTGACGCTCTTACGCCGCGTTTAATATTTTTTTCTTTCATAAAAATTTTTAGGCTTTTCATGCCGCCCTGCGTACCGGATTTTACTTCGATTGGAATGATTGATAAGCCTTTTTGTATTAAAAAATCGATCTGAGCGCTGCTTTGCGCTTTTTCTCTAATCCAGCAATAAAGTTGCCTTTTCGCGTGAGTTCTGCCGCTTTTAAGAAGCTCAAGCCCCGCGAATATTTCAGCAAGCGCTCCCTGATTAATAGTTTTAAAATTATCCGATAAAAGAATTTCCGATTTGTCAATTCCCAGAATATGCAGAAAAATTCCAGTATCGCAGGGAATAACGCGCCTGTACTTTGGATTGATTTCAGCGCCGAGAGGAATTCCGTTTGCCGCGGTATGCGTTACAGGAACCGCGAGCCCTGCCATAATTAAAAGATCGAGAGCCTGCTTTACTCTGGCATTTGCGGTTTCGACCGCCGCGTGTTCATAAATAAATTTTCCCTGCGCCTGACGCGTCACAGATTCAAAGACTTCGTTTAAAACCAAGGCTGGCATTTTTTTCTTATATTTTGAAAAATCATCCCTGAATGTTGATATTATATCCTCAAGAATTTGCTGACTGCCAAGAAGTTCCCTTGTTCGCGCGTAACTGGAAACCGCTTCCGGCATTCCTCCAACAAGCATGAATATTTTTAAACGATCCAAAAGCTGTAAATGAACAGGCTGTGGCAGCGGTTTACAAGGAAGCGCTTCTTTACAGGCATCAGCGAGCGTTTCTTCACCTAACGCGCCGAGGAATTCATAAAATGAAAATGAGTACATATATTCAGAGTGCAGCCGTCCGACGCCAAAAGAGGGAATTTCAGATAACGCGATTTCCAAAAGCGAGCCTGCCGCGATTATATGCAAAGCGGGAAATTTTTCATAAAAATAACGAAGCGATTTTATCGCGTCAGGGCAGGATTGGATTTCATCCAAAAAAAGAAGCGTGTTGCCGGGATCTATCGGAGTTTTACAATAAAGTGAAAGGCGGCTGCATATCTCTGAAGGTTCATGATTCTCTTTAAAGAAACTTCCGGCGTATATATCATTATCAAAATTTATTTCAATATAATATTTGAAATCCCCGCCTAATTTTCTGACAGCCGAGGTTTTTCCTACCTGCCTTGCTCCGCGCAGTAAAAGAGGCTTTTTATCATCGTTTTTTGCCCAGTTTACAAGAATAGAATCAATATTTCTCTTAAAATAGTCATATTTCATAATTTATAAGGGTAATAATAGTATGATTTTGTAAATTTATCAAGGAAAAAACATAAGGAAAATGTTAAAATATAAGGGGAAAAAATAATAAATCGCCCGCGATTCATATATTACTGAAGAGGCGGGAAATACCCGGTGTCGTCGCGTCCCGATCTTTCCATGAGATATACTTCGACTTCAACAGGCAGCCACGCTCTGCCGTAATCGGTGTAAAGGCGGGAGTTATAGGTAAAGCTGTAAAGGCCAGTGGGCGTATCCGCGATGCCTTTGATTAAACCGCCGATGCCAATCGCGCTGTAAAGATACATCGCCTTACCGCCTGTTTCCCTGCAAAGATACTCAATCGCGGCGGAAATTTGCCCGCTGCCTAAAATCACCGCGTTAAAAACAATGTTGTTATTCGCGAGATAACTTGACATTTCGGATAGACTGTACTGCTCAAAAGCAAGCTCGCCGAGGTTCCCTGAACCGATATACACAACAGACCTTTTTGGGGACGCGGATAAAAGATCAGTCGCGGCGAGGCGAAGACCAAGATCAAAACGCCAGCGATCAGTGTTGATGCCTGAAGCGCCCCGGACAGCGTTTTCCAATGAAAGATTATGCTGCTCTCTGCGGGGCTGTTCCGCCGCGGAAATCACGGAGATAATCCGCGAGTTTGTCATATCCTGCATCGCGCGCGATATATCGCGGGAAGCCGCGCTTAAATCGCTTGACATATATGAAGTGGCTATAGACCTTTCCACAAGGAGAGAAATATCCGCGCCTCTGTGAAGGAACCCCTGATTTATCAGCGTTTGATTCGCCGCGGGAACGCCGTTTTCCGTTATAAGAAAATTATTATTATCAAGACCGACTATCGGGCGGCGGAGTCTGTCTTCGACTGTCAGTTCAACCGTTATTTGAGGAAAACGCTCTGTCACTACATTGCGTATCTGGACAAAGAAGCTGGAAGCGATATCGTCAAAGCGCGTCATTAGCTGCACTTCGCCGGCGTCAAAGTTCGCCGCGACTATGCTGCCGTTTTTATCCATGTCCGCGCCTGTTATGCGCGCTCTTTCCGCGCCGGATACGCCGAGTTCCCTTACAATCGCGGACGCGGGATCGATTTGAATGACTCTGTTGCCGTCAGCGACAAGCATGGTTCCATCCGAAAGAAATCTCATGCTTTCGGGGTTCACTAAATTACTGACGGCAAGACGTCCGATATAGCCGCCGTTAGGATCAAATATATAAATCGCTTTCGCGGCGTTATCTGTAACGTAAATTCTCCCGCCGCCAGCCGCGATGCCAGTCGGCGATAACAGCCCCGGAAAAAAAGAGGTTCTCTGCGCGAAGGATAAAATAAATAAACCGTCAGGATCAAATTTTGATATCCGCCTGTTCCCGTAATCGACAACATAAAGGTATCCGTCTTCATCTATCGTTAAATGCTGAGGCCCGACAAATTGTCCGGCTCCAAGCCCGCGCGAACCGATATAAAAAAGCCAGTCTCCGCCGCTTGAAAGCACGCTGATCCTTGAGCCGCGGTATTCGGAAAGGTACATCCTGCCGTCAAGCCCGCGCGCTA
>JGI24695J34938_10001508_pt1 | contig 19641 bp, 14 predicted proteins | sample TergutCo191P3_FD_34938 | JGI IMG/M metagenome (IMG submission 34938)
CTTTTGATTGTAGAAAGTCGGAATAGTTCATACGGCTTCTCCTAATACTTCTTTTGTCTTTTTATAGATACAAGCAGGTCGCGCCCATTTCCAAACAAAACTAACCCACTGCGGATCACGTTTTCCTTTGTCATCTCTGTATAACATTGCCATTGGTGTAAATCCTGCTTTTATACAGTCAATAAAACGCTCTTCAGCTTTTTCAAAAGTGTCTTTTGGATAGCCGCATAAAACATAAGCGCGAAGAGGATGGCATATTTTAAATCCTGATTGTTTTAATAGTTTCCCAGCTTCATATAACGGCTCTCTGTCATCGTCTGTATCGTATGCAAAAAATATACTGACAGGTTTTAATTTTAATAATTCGTCAACGTGCCACTGTTTCAATAGTCGAGCTTCTAATCCGCCCGTAAACTCAATACGGTGTTTTTTCTTTTGTTTATGAAGCATTGAAAATACATTTTTAATGTGATTGTCTGAACAGGCTAATAAATTATCATCTAAAACATTCCAGCCCTCGGTTATTGGCAGTTCTTCCACGTTTCCTTCACGCTTCCAGACGGAGCAAAACCAACATCGATTATTACAGCCTCTGCTTGTAATTACATAACCGTTTTTAAGATACATACCCGGTGTAAAATTACCGCTCTTTTGACCTGTAGCAACACCGCCGATATAAACAGGCGCGATATGTCTCCATTCTTTTTCAAGTCTTTCTGCTTCCGGTATATCCCATGTGAAGGTTACCGAGATATGTACTTCGTCAGCTTCTGCATACATATCAGGGCTGCCAATATAAGCAAGTCTATCTGTAGGCGTGGCTTTAGTACGTCGAGGAAAAACGCGAATTATTTTTTTGAGGGGAAAATCTTGTTTTTGCACTGTTGCCTACTTTGTACATAGACAACAGATAAAACGCCAATAATCAATTTATATCATAAATAAAAAATCTTGTCAAGCGATCTTTTTATTTATTTAAGAAATTATCGACTGTTCAATTCTTCTTCCAAGGCTGCGTATATCCACAGCTTCCTTGGCATGGTCATCGGCATATCTAATTATCTGCTTTTCGTCCTTATGCCTTGATAACGCCATTATTTCCAAATTGCTTAATCCTGCCATTTTTGCGGCTGTAACAAAACTATGCCTAAGAGAGTGAAACACAATATTTCTTTTTTGCCGCTCATCCTCGTTTATACCAATAACCATAAGCTCGGCTCGCAGCGCGTCCCATAAACTCTCCCTCGATATAGGATGATATGGTTTTTGAGCCATTACAAAATCCTCGGGGCCTTTAAGTGGCGCGCCATAGGGAGGGTCTTTTTTATATAATTCATTAATTAAATCCGATACAATGGCGGGCATTGGCACATAACCTTCCGAGCCACATTTACAATTTTTTATTTCTTCTTTTTCCTGCCAATTGTGCTGTATGTGAATTATTCCGTCTGATATATCACCCCATAATAAGCCCCGTACTTCACCCAATCTCATAGAACAATAAAGCGGCAAATATACCGCAAGCCGTGAGCGTGGATCTTTTACAGGCGTTTCGATAAGTTTCTTTATTTCTTCACGTGTGAGTATGCCGCGCTTCTTTTCAACATATGCAGCTCTTGGAAGCCCTGTAAATGGGAATGTCGATATTAAATCCAGAGAGAATAGCTGCTTTATTGGAACTCTAAGCGCTTTTACCGATTTATTAATATCATCGCCGGTACTGCCTTTTTCAGCAAGCCATAACATCCATTCTAATATTATAGTTTTTGTTAATTGTCCAACTGAGAGACCTTGGAAGCCGGGGAAAGGTTTTGCTTTATTTTTTATTTTACATTGACTGCTTAAAATATAATTTACAGATAACGGTTTTTTTTCTATTAGGGCTTTATGTTTTATATAACTGCTTCCCGGTTGCCAGAAGCTCTCGGCATATTCCAAAAGTAGCATGTCTGTTATTGGTTTTTCAACTTTTGCGTTTTTTACAACAGTTCCAGCCATTTCCGGGGTAAGTTTCAAAGCTGCTTCGTATGCCGCTGATCGCCGCTCTGTCTTACCCTCGACTTTTACACCTAGGGCGCGGGAATGATACTTTTTATCAGTTTCATTCCAAAAACGCGCATACCACGTATCCCGATGTTTATAGAGGATTGGTTTTCTCATAGAACACCCCACCAGTAAGTGTTCTCCAAGTATTCACCATAAGGTAATTTTTGAGGGATTTCGCTAAACTTGATTCTCATAAGTCTGTAGTAGATACGGACTTAGATAAAACGCCAGTTTTAATCTACTGAGCTAAGGCGGCGTAATAAGAACGCCAAAACAATAATCACTATCCATGGACAATATGCCAAATATCGCAAATATTGTCAATACCTGCAAAAGTTTTTCGCCGTTTTTGGCGCTATTTTTTGACACCGGTTTTAATGCCGCCGGAAGCGTTGCCTCTAGCGCTATTTTTTTGCACCGCTTTTAGTGCCGTAAAAAGCGCTGCTTAGCGTTGCTTTTAGCTTCGCTAGCGGAGTTTTCCCTGAACCTTTTTTATATCTTCTATAAAGCGCGGTTTTATATCTTTGGGAATAGCTCCGGATTTAAAAAATACGAAGTCCTTGCCGGATTTTGTAAGAACCTTAAATTGAAGGACATCCTCAATTTTTAAAATAGTCTGCGTAGCTAAATGTTCAAATTGCGTATTTGAGTTATCAAATATGGTCTCTTTGGTAATTAAAATAAAATTCACTGTTTTTGCTTTAGGATTTTCCACCCACAAAGCCGAAATAAAATCCTCTTTTTTAACGGCTCCACCGGCATAATCTTTGGTTAAAGACATTATTTTTTTATCCACTTTTGTAAAATCTGTGGTATACCTAAAATCACCAAATTTTTCTATCATATAAACCTCGTGGAGATATGGGGATTCGAACCCCAGGCCTATTGATTGCGAACCAATCGCTCTACCAACTGAGCTATATCCCCGATTAATTGAATTTAGCCATAAATTGGGCGCTTGGTCAATAGGCAGGGAAAGCCGGCTCGCCTTGAATTTATCTTTAAATACAGGTATAGTATTTATAGAAGTATTTAGTATGAAAAATATACACATTATAATTACAATTTTATTCTTTTCCTTGTTCATTTTTATTTTTTCTTGCGCTTCCGACCCTAAAACCAATGTTGTCGAGATTGAGAATAAAGGGACGGTGATGGGCGCATCTGCGCCTAATTGGCTTAAGATTTATCTGGAAAGGGGAGTGTCAGCATTAAACGCTCTGCCTGAGTTTCGCAGTAAGTACTGTGTTGTAGGCGAAGAAACAGGCGTAAACAGGCAGTTTGTTATCGCCTGGGCTGACAGCGCGAGCGCTCAGGGAAGAATCGGCTCTCTTGTTCGTACCAATATCGCAAGCCGATATGAAGCCGTTGTAAATGCGCAATCACAGACCAATACGCAAAGCGCAGCAAGTTATCAGCAGGGAATAAACAATGTATTAAACGCTATTGTAAATATAAGTTTTTCGGGCGCTCAAAGGGAAGCCGACTGGTGGAGCCTTCGCAGAAGATACGACCCGGATAACAAAGAAATATATACTGATGAATACACAGCGTGGGTTCTTTACACAGTTCCAAGAGAGGAAATGAACCGTCAGATCGCTCTTGCAATGGAAACAAGCATAGCGAGAGATTCAGCGTTATACGATATTACAATCGCTCTTGCAAGAGATATACTATTACAAGGTTTTGATATAAACGAAAAACAAAGCGCGTCAGTTATCCAAAAGACAGCTGCCGATAATTATGATCCGCCGGGGAGTATTGTAGCGCAGGCGCTTGAAGAAATCAGTCTTATCGATGAATATGTTATAGGAAGAGATGTAGCCGCCGCCATTCTTGCCAATTATAAAATATATGACGAGAATCCTTCGCTTAACGATTATATAAATAAAATTCTTACTACGCTTGTAATAAACTCACCAAGACCTGCTTCTTATAACGGATTTTCGGCTGCGATAATTGACAGTGATTATATTAATGCCTTCGCGACTCCTGGCGGTCATATTTTTATTACACGAGGTCTTTTGAACGCGGCTAAAACCGAAGACGCTTTGGCTGCGGCAATTGCTCATGAACTTTCGCATATTCAGCTTCGCCATGGAATGAGAGCGATTAGGTCTAACAGAAATACCGAGGATTGGATTCGCCAGTTTATGCTTCCTGGCGCAGGAATTATCGCCGATAGAATCAATTCCGGATTTTCACATTCGCAGGAATTTGACGCTGATATCGCCGCTTTAAGTCTTCTTGCCGCTTCCGGCTATAATATTAAAGGATTAACTGATATGCTCTCTGAGCTTAATAAAAATCAAAGCGCTCCCGGTTCCGGCGGTTTTAGCTCTACTCATCCCAGCCCGTCAAGCCGGCTTGTAAACGCCGCCGTTGCGGCTGCCCGTTATCCGCAAACTACTGATAACAGCCGCTTTAGGCAAAGACGTTTTGATTCGATTGTTAAATAAAAAGTTAATATCCAATCATTCCGGGTTTTTTACAAAATCAACAAGAGTTTTGTAAAAAGTTTATTCGGCAGGTTTTAACAAATCTGCCGAGATGCAAAGATATTTTCGCGCCAAAGCGGAATCAAGTTTAACTGACAACCCTTCAATATGACCTGAATATATTTCATAAAGAGAGAAGGCTGCCTGAGAGTGTTTCTGTTCTACGCCTTTATTTAGCGCGTCAACGGCGGATTGTATATCCGCTCCCTTATCAAGCAGAAGTTTAATAAGTTCCTTTCTAACTGTTCCTTCTGAATTATTAATCGCGAGGCTTAACGCAGTAGATCCAGAATCGCTTAAATAATTAACATCCGCGCCGTTATCGATAAGAAGTTTTATTTTTTCGATGTCACTGGTTTTTAATGGTTTTAATTCTTTGGTAAATTCGTCATATTCCGCAGGAAGGAGCATAAGATGAAGCGGCTTTATCGGACCGCCGTCAAACTCTGTAAAACAATTCGGATCTGCTCCGATCTCGATGAGTGTTTTCATGATTAATGCTAATCCGTTTTCCAGGCATTGATTTCCAAGAGGAGTATCGCTTTCTTCGCTTCCTTTATCTGGGTCGGCGCCGTTTGCCGCAAGAAAACGAATGATTTTTGGCGGATTTTCAAGGAACCCTATTAGTCTGTTTGTTGTGACATAATAGAGGGGAGAAGGGCGCCAGGTTTTAAAAGAAAAACCTGTATTTTCGTTTATTGGAAGATTTTCTGCGAAATATTTTTCCAGAAGATTATAATTCTCTTCTCTTGCAAGGACAGCCGCAAGGTTTATAAAATCTTCTCTGCCAATTATATCTGCGATTGGCTTATCCATATTGGCGTTTATCCTGGCACGAAGTGATGTATATATCGGATAACCGCTTTTTACAATGGAATCTATAGAATCAAGCGTTTCAATAACAAGGCGGACTTGTACTTTATATTTTTCCGCGTTCGATATTTTTGCGGTCAGATTTAAATTATTTTCAGTAATTGTAGTTTCTTTTCTGTTAAAAATTTCTTCGCGGACGTCAGAATCGCTGAAGAATTCATCAGGCACATTTTCCAGAAGAATAAATTGATCAGGTCTTCTTCTTAGCAGAGCGTTTTCGCCGCCTGAGTATAATATTTCAGGTTCCAGAGGTTCATTTTCAAAAATACAGTCTTTTAGACATAGTAAAATTTCTCCTTCATTTTTCTGAATCGAAACTGCGGCTTTGGTTATAAACGGATTATCATAAATATCTTCGTTTTTTTCTATTAAAATTTTTTTTGATTTATCGTTAATTACTTTTTGAAAAGCCGCGATATGTCTTGATTTAAAAAGATTCCACCGCGCTTTATCGTCGTCATCAAGTTTTTTATATATTTGAGAGCGCAGATAATATGATTCTTCGCTGTCGCTTAAGATTTGAAGAGACATATTTATATCGGCAAGAGCGGACTCCATGTCTCCTTTGTTAAAATATGCTTCTGCGCGGTGATAGTAATACGCGTTTAACATACATTCACGTTCATTTATTTCTTTTGTCCAGTATTCAATTGCCAAGTCAGGGTCGTTTAAATCAATATCATCAGTTCCTAAAATTTCTTCGTCTTTATCAATAGTCATTAATTCAAAAACAAGACGATCATGGGAAGCGATTCTTCGCAGATATTTTTGTTTAAGCCATTTGTATCTATACGGAAGTTTCTCAAGAATATCGGAACAGGAGTTAAAATGACCGAGATTTCTGTTAAGTTCAGCCATTAATATGGATAATTCATTTATATCATCATTGTCATCATCCGGCGCTGATTCCATGATATTTGAATATTTTTGTTCAAGAAGCGAAAGAAGAGAAGTACAGTTTTTTTCCCATAGAATTGATGTTTCATTCTGGAAAAATGATTTTTCATAGTCAGGATAGCGGTGATTCTGATCGCGTCTAAAACGTATTTTGTCGTTAAGAAAACGCCAAAGGCATGTGCGAAGTTCAATTTCTTCTTCATGGGTTTTTGCATATCCCTGTTCAACTGCCGTTATATAGTCTGATGTTTGCAAAGCTTCCATGTATTTGTATTTATTTTCCGGCATTTTCTTATCCAATGCGCGAAGATTATGGAGAAAGAAAACAGTTCCGCAAAAAGGGCATTTCCCAAAATTGGGAGAAAAATGAGGAGTTAGAATTTCACCCCGTCCTTTTTTTACGCCGTCAGAATAAACCGCGCAGGTTTGAACAGTATTGTTTTGAATGTTCATTTCCGCTATGGGTTTCTTGCAGTCAGGGCATAAATATAATACCACAGGCGTATTATCCATAATAACTTCCTTTCCTGATTATAATAATATATTATAAGTTTTTTATCAATCAGAGGAAAAGTGGGAGTATTATGGACTTTTTTTCGCAATAAACGGCTTAAGTAAAAAGAACTCTCTGCCTTTGATAAACCTTAATGTGTTTATAATGGCGCGGCTTGATTCGTCGGCGAGTGACGTTATAAAAACTGCCCATAAACCAAGACCTGCCTTAAAAATTAATGTATAGGAAAGAGCGATTACAAGAACTGTTCCAAAAATCTGGCTGTAAAACATCCATCTTGTGTCTCCTGTGCCCCTAATTCCGTATCCTATAACAATATTCACTGCCTGCGGAAACATTATTAATGTAAGAAAAAGCAAAAAAGGAGAAGCGAATTCGATAAAAGAAGCGTCGGAAGAAAAAAGTCCCAGAATGTTTTTTGGGATTGCGCAGAACAATATTGTAACTGCTGTACATACGATAATTGCGAAACTTAAGCATTTATAGACAATGTTTTTTGCCTGTTTATGTTCGTTAGCTCCTGTCTTTTGACCTGCAAGCGTCATTCCGGCGTTGGCGAATCCCGCGTATAAAATAACAGATAATCCTTTAATCGAAAATAAAAGCGTATAGATACCAGCCGCCATTATATCTATTCTGTTAAGGAATGAAACTACAAAAAGATTTCCAAGACTCCAAAGCGCGTATTCTCCGCCGGAAGGGATTCCCATTTTGAATACGTTTTTATAGAGATTAAAATCAAGTTTAAACATGTTGCGGATTTTTATTTTGAACGGGATTTTTTTTCTTTTAATTACATAAATCAAAAAAAACGGAAGCGCGGAAAAATTAGCTATTATTGTAGCCAATGCGGCTCCTTTTATTTCCATCGCGGGAAAGCCAAATTTTCCGTAAATAAATATCCAGTCAAAAATAATATTTAACACATTTGTGATTAAACCCGTAATCATAATGATTCTTGTAAGACCTATTCCCTGCAGAATGGACGTACTTGTAGAAATTATGCCGATTATTAAAAGGTTAAAAGATGTTATTTTGATATAGCTTGATGCGTATTCCAGAACAGGCGATTCCACGCCCATTAAGCCGAACATCCATCCTGAACAAAAAAAGAAAAATAAAAACGCGAAAAACGGAAATATTGAATTTCCGGCAAAAGAGCTTTCGGCGTATTTACAGCTTAATGAATAGTCCTTAGCTCCGACATTTTGAGCGATTAAAATTGTCGTACCTGAAGATATCGCTATTATTGTGGAACACACAGCCGAATAAGGAACCATCGAGTTGCCGACAGCGGAGAAAAATTCAGGGTTTATATGCCCAAGCATCGCCCTGTCGACCCAAATCTGCATCTGGTGGCTAAGCTGCTGAATAATTATCGGAATGGCGATGGCAAAGATGCTTTTGGTGTGCGTGTTTTCGTTGAATATTTTTATCATGATTTATTATTTCCGTAATATTTTTTTGCCACAGCGCGCTCCTTGTTATAATTGTATATTACCAAAAAAATATAAAAAAGTAACCTGAGATTGTTCAAAAACTTTAAGTTTTGAGACAGCCTAAAGATGTCAGCCTCCCGCGCTGCTATATCTTTTTATCGAGAAATTCCAGAACTTCCTTACCAAAATAAACAGAATAACAGGTATAATTAATCCCCATATTAAATACGGCAGGGAAAGTCTGTTAAAAAGAGCCATGACAGGAAAATTGGTAATAATAAAAACAGGTATTATAAATACTCCGGCTCGCTGCCACCATTTATTATAAATCTGCATTGGCATATTGTTAAAATCCCATAATTTGTATGAAAGCTCCGCTATTTGATATGTTTTTACTGTCCAGAATGAAAGAATGTGGGGAACAACATATATCGAATATGTTATCAATACTCCGCAGAATAAAAAATAAATATATAAAAATATATTAATAAACCCAGCGGAAAGTCCAATTCTATTCCACGCGATACAGATTAATACAGTTCCCGCTATAATGTTTGGAATGGGAACGGATATGCTTAACCATCTCATTGTGGCGATAAATTGAAGCGAGACAGGTTTTGGAATAAGCATATCAAACTCGCCGTTTCTTACGCTCCATGAGATATAATTAAATCCGCCGGAAAAAATCCCTATATAAATGGCTGTAAGGATCATAAATGTGCCTACAAAAAGCATGATCTCATCCGGAGTAGAGCCGCCTATAATGCCGCCTGTTTTTTGAGTTATAAAAACATACAGGAATTTTGACATTACCCATGTACATTCCACGAGTATTCCTAAAATAAAATTGATTCTGTATTCCATCTGCTGCATAACGCTTATTTTTACCAAATGCGCGTATATTTTGAAATGCTTTTTGATTTCTGAGAGCATAATTATCTCCTATCCGCCAGCCGCTATATATTTTTTCATTCCGGCATTCCATAAAAGTCTGGAAAATAAATATAAAAGTAAAATCCAGGAAAGCGAGGCTGTTATTCCAAAAATAATACTTTCCCTGTTTTCGTTTCCGCAGATTATATTTAACGGAAAATATATTACATACTTAAAAGGCAAAAACTTAAAAATTTCCTGCGCTCTTTCTCCAAAAACGCTTAATGGAAAAATGCCGCCGCTTAAAATTGTGGAAATAACCGCCATGCCGTCAAAGACTCCCCACGCTTCGGTAAGCCAGAAAGCTGTCATTGAAATGCAGTAAAATAATACGCAATTTAATAAAAGCGACAAAGGCAGTATAAAAAGCGTAAGTATTATATTGAAAGGTAAAAATTCGGCGCCAAGTGAATAATGCGTTACAAGTAAAACACAGGCTGAGACAATTGTTATTATTATAAGCTGAAAAGTTTTTCTTCCCAAAAAGTCAAAGACCCTGTAAGGAAAATACGATATAGGCTGTGTCAAAAACCTGTTCAATGTTCCCTGTTTGATGTCAAACGCTACATCAAACTGAAAATCCGTGGAAACAATTCTAACCATTACGCCTGCCATAATTATATAAACAATCATTTGCGGATAACTGTAACCGTATAAATAATTTTCTTCGCTTCCGCCGTAAATCGCTGTCCAGAGAAAAAATTGAATAAAAACGCCAAAGCATCCGTTTAGAAGGCCGAATAAAAAATCAGCCCTGTATTCCATCGCTCCCTGAATACCCTGTGAAAAAACAGCGGTGTATTTTCTTAAAGCAATCATGCTACAGCGCCTTTTTGATAAATCGAAGCGACTGCGTCTTCGATGCTTAGCTCGCTGCTTATGCCGCAAAGGAGTCCGTCATAGGCGATTTCGCCGCCATTTATTATTATCGATCTTTTACATAATGATTCGATATCGTTCATGTAATGGCTTGTAAGCAGAATGGTAGCGTTTGTATTTTGATTGTACTGCTTAATAAACTCGCGGATTTTCTTTTGGGAAAAAAGATCAAGCCCGATTGTAGGCTCATCAAGAAAAAGGATCGCGGGTTTATGCAAAAGAGCGGCTATTAATTCCATTTTCATACGCTCTCCAAGAGAAAGGCGGCGAACCTGCGTTTTTAAAAGAGAGCCTGCGTCAAGGAGGGTAGTAAGCTCATCAAGTGTGTTTTTATAATCGGCATCGCTTATTTCGTAAATATGCTTGTTAAGATAAAACGTTTCCATTGCCGGTAAATCCCAGTTTAGCTGCGTTTTTTGACCCATAACGATGGAAAAATTCATCTTAAACTGCTTTTTTCTTTCCCAGGGCGTATAGTTATTTACATGCGCAAGCCCGGACGTCGGGTATATAATTCCAGAAAGTATTTTTAGCGTTGTGGTTTTTCCGGCTCCGTTGGGACCTATAAAACCAACGATTTCTCCCGCGTCAATAGTAAATGAAATGCTTTTTACAGCTTCCTTAACAAGTTTTTTCCTGTTGATTATATTCTTAAAAGAATTGCTTAAACCCTGTTCTTTTGAATAATAATCATAATTTTTAACCAAATTTTCTACTTTTATTATTGACATTTAATTCCTCTCGTATTAATTGTTTTATTATTATATTGATGTTAAAATACGAATAATAAACATTTTCGAACATTTTGAAAAAATTGGAGGATTTTTATGGATATAACAACATTATTCAAATTGCAGTCCGGGCTGTATATTATTTGCGCAAAGGATGATAATAAATTCGCCGGGTGCGTTGTAAATACAGTTCTTCAGGCGACAGCCAAACCTGTAACGATTTCTGTCTGCGTCAATAAGGAAAATTATACAAACGCATGTATTAAAAAATCAAAAGGGTTTACAGTCTCTATTCTGTCTGAAGAAGTAAAGGAAAGCGTTATAGGCGCTTTTGGGTTTTATTCAAGCAGAGACAAGGATAAATTTATGGATACGCCTCACAGTTTTTCGCCGGGCGGCATACCGTATATAAAAGAAGGCGTATCAGGCTTTTTACAATGCAAGGTTATAGATTTTTTGGATAACCATACGCATACAATTTTTATTGGAGAAGTAGAAGAGGCGCAGAATCTATCCGGCGAAAAACCCATGACATATGATTATTATCACAAGGTGATAAAGGGAAAGGCGCCTAAAAACGCTTCCACTTATGTCGAGGAAGACGGAGGCTCAAAGAGCGCTAAAGGGATTTATAAATGCGCAATGTGCGGATACGAGCATCCGGGCACAAAAGAAGAATTTGAAAAACTGCCTGATGATTATACATGCCCGATGTGCGCTGCCGCGAAGAGTATGTTTGAGTTTTGCTTATAGACATTTACTTTTTCAAGTTAAAAGTAAATAAAAATTTTGCGCCTTTCCCCAATTCTGATTCAAGTTGAATTTTCCCGCCCATTAATTCTATAATGCGCTTTGATAAGGCAAGACCTATGCCAATTCCTCCGTATTCCCTCGTCAGGCTTACATCACCCTGTTCAAAAACAGAAAATAGCCTGTCTTGCTGTTCTTTTGATATTCCGATTCCATTATCAGATACTTCAATTCCAATAGTAAGAATATTATTACTGTCATTTATTACATGAGCGTTAAAGTTGATCTCGCCGTTTTCGGGCGTAAATTTAATCGCATTGGATAAAAAAGTATTAATTATTTGTTTTAAATGTTTTTTATCGCCTGTAATAGAATCAGGTATAGAAGGATCAACTCTGCAGTCAAGAAGCTGTTTCTTTTTGGTTGCGTGTTCATCAGCTTCACGCAGAATATCCCAGACCATTGTTTTAAAATCAAAGGCTGCTTCTGTTATGCTAAAAGAGCCGTATTCCAAATCAGAAATATCAAGAACATCATCAATTAAACGAAGGAGAGCGCGGGCTGCGTTATTCATAACATTGCAGTTTTCTTTTATATTATTCGGGACTCCCATTAAATCAAAAACCTGCAATATGCCCATAATTGTATTAAGAGGAGTTCGCATCTCGTGGCTCATCCGCGATAAAAATTCAGATTTTGCGCGGCTTAAGTATTCGGCATGCTGTATCGCGTCACGTTCAAAAACGCCTGAAAAAATACTTGCGATAAGGACAGCAAGACCTATGTCGCTTTCGCTCCAGGCTGCGCTTTCTTCTCTGGAATAAACAAGAATAGCATCCATCTTTCCTTTAATAAAAATCGGCGTTGCAATATAATTTTCATATTGTTGTCTTGGCAGCTTTTTTAAATCTTTAAGAACTGAATCTTTTGAGATAAAGCATAAATCTTTTCCATTGTCGGACAAAAGATCATTTATTGAAGAAATCATATATTCTTCAAGCTCAATCTTGCTGTCTGTGCGGGATTCCAAATTTAATTGCGGATTAATCCATTCATTGCGGCATACAAGCGTGTTTTTATTTATTTCCAGTTTATATAACGAAATCGCCGCTATACCCATAAACTCTCCTGTCATTTGCAGAGTATCATTGTATAATGTGCTTGTGTACGCGTTGGCTAAAAAATTATGGGCGATTTTTGTTGTAAGGGTCTGCTGCCTGATTCTTTCTATAAGCTGTATATGATGCAAAACCCTTAGTTTTACAATAACAGGATGAAATGGCTTGGAAATATAATCAGCGGCTCCCAAAGTTAATCCTTTTATTTCCGCGTTGATATTATCAAGTCCTGTAATAAAAATAACAGGAATATCATGTGTTTTTTCCGCTTCTTTAAGCGATGTTATTACATCATAGCCGTCCATATCAGGCATTAATACATCAAGCAAAATAATATCAGGCATAAATCTGTTTGCTGTCTCGATGCCGTCTTTCCCGTTGGTAGAAGCGTATACAGTATAATCAGGACCAAGAATTGTCTTTAAAGTGCTGATATTGTCTCTTTGATCATCAATTATCAATACGCTGTTTTTCTTTTTTCCGTTTGTCATTTTTATCTCCATTTTTCCTTTAATTTTATCAGTTCAAGTTCGGCTTGTTTAAAATTAAATTTATCAATACTATCCGCAAAATCATCCGAATCAGGAATTGTCCTAATCTCGTCCATGAATTCTTCGCATTCCGGATTTCTGTTTAAAACAAGAGGTTCAATCCTTTCTATTATTTCCAGTATTTTTTGCTTGTCGTTTATTTTAGTTATTTTCTTTGCATTGTATTCATCAAGAAGCCAGGATAATTTATTCATAACATTTCTTATTTCGATTTTAATTGTATCAAGTTCCTTTGTATCAAGAGGGTTTTCGCCTCTTGCAAGCATTTCTTCAAGAATTACCGCTGCTGCCTGTAATTTATTTTCTCCTATCTGTCCTGAATTGCTTTTTAAGGTGTGGGTGATCCTGTGAGCAAGTTTTATATCGCCGTCTTTAGCTGCCTGCGCGATTTGTTCGTATGTGGTTTGATTATTTCTTGCAAAGTTGGTTTGAATCTTTTTTTGGAATGCTTCATCGCTATCAATATTTTTTAATTTCTCCATGGAAGAGAAGTTGACAGATGAAAGATGCTTAACAAGACACTTCCATAACTCCTGTGCGCTAAAAGGTTTGCCAAGACAATCCAGCATACCGTGTTGTTTGTATTTTTCTATGTCATTGGGCATAATATTGGCTGTTAATGCGATAATGGGGGTATGGACTCCCATAGCGCATATTCTTGAAGAAGCGTCAAGTCCATCCATAACAGGCATATGAATATCCATAAAAATCAAATCAAACGGTTTTTGATTATTTTTTAGGCGTTCTGATATAATGTCAATTCCTTCCCTGCCGTTAACTGCAATGGTTGTTTTTAAGCCAATTCTTGACAGATGGTCGCAGATTACGTCCTGGTTCATTGCGTTGTCTTCGCAGACAAGGATTTCACCTGTAAAATTATGATCTCCCATTGTATCGGAAATATTATCTCTTGCAAGAGAATATGTATCGTCAGTGACAAGTTCAAATGAAATATTAAAGCTGAACTTGCTGCCGGCTTCGGGCGCGCTTTCAATGTTAAGTTCTCCGCCCATCAATTCAATTATATTCTTTGTTATCGTAAGCCCAAGTCCCGTTCCTCCGAATCTTCGCGTAACGCTGTCATCCGCCTGTACAAAAGGTTCCGTTATTTTTGCTATTTGATCAGGCGTCATGCCTATTCCTGAATCTTTAACTTCAAAATGAATCGTTGCGCGGTTTTCGTTCTCATTTTTAAGAGACGCCAAAAAATTTACTGTGCCTGTATTTGTAAATTTTACGGCATTGGAAAGAAGATTAATAATTACCTGGCGAAGTCTTAGCGGATCTCCCATTAATTTTTTATTTATCACGGGTTCTGTGCGGCAAATAAAATTAATTCCTTTTTCCATGGTTTTTGATTTGATTACAGTCTCGCAATGCGAAATAATTTCATTAAAATCAAAAGGAATATTTTCCAGTATTATTTTTCCGGATTCAATTTTTGATATATCAAGAATATCATTTATTATTTTTAACAGCCATTCTGCGCTCTGGGTGATATTAACAAGATATTCCTTAATTTTTTCCTGATTGTTGCTGTACTGCGCAAGCTCAGCAAAACCAATTATGCTGTTCATGGGCGTTCTTATTTCGTGGCTCATATTCGCAAGAAAAGTTGATTTTGTTTTATTTGCGGTTTCTGCCGCGTCACGCGCCTGCCTTAATTCTTTTGTGTAAGTTCTGTATCTGATTGAATCTTTTATATATACCAATATGAAAATGATTAATAGAAAAAACGCCGAAGCGGCAAGCATTAATCTGAATTCAAGCGGATTTGATTCCCAGATAGGAAGAGATCGATTTAAAATTTCATGATTTATTGGAAATCTGCTGACATTTATTTTAAATTTCCTTGCAACTTCATAATCAAATTTCCATTTATTTAAAGCGCTGGAATCAAATATGACAGGAATATCAGACACGGACGCGCCGTTTAAAATATCAACAGCCATAGATGAAATGATTCCACTTTTTGTATCAATAGAGGAAACAAATCCGCCGAGTGTTCCATTGCCTATATACGAAGAAAGAAGAGTGAATACAGGGTTTATTGACGCTTCTGACACTAAACTCTGAACATCTGATTCAGAATAGAAAATACCTTCGCTGTCGCTTAGATAATTGCCGATTATTACAAGCGTATTGGAATCAAATGAATGAATTTCATCAAGAATTTCTGCAAATGGTTTGTTGGCGCTAAAAATATATTCTAGTGATGAATTATTTAAATTATTGCCGCTTGTATCCAGATAATTTTGGATTTCCCCGGAAACTATGCTGCCTCTGGAAAGCAGATAATCATTTAGAATAAATATTCGTTTTGTTGCGGGAAACAGGTGCTGCATGAAAGACGCTGTTTCTGTGAATGAAATAGCCTGAGAAACGCCGGTAAAATTTTCTTCAAGCCCGTGCAGCATGTTTTTTTTTAATCCTTTAACGCCGAAAAATAAAACCGGAACATTGGGAAACAACAGATAATAATTGCTGATTACAAATTCAAACGCTTCATTCCCTGATGTTATTACAAGGGCAGGAGGGCGCGCAATTGATACTGTGCGGATCATGCTTGCGACAATTTCGTTAAAACTTGCGCGATTATGACGCTCGTTTGAATTTAAATAATAATTAAAATATTCCAGATAAGAGCCGCCTGACACATTAAAATTCTGTTCAAGGTTTCTTCGGATCGCTTCCATCTGCGAACGCTCACATTCGTTTTGAGCGTTATATGAATTTATATGCAGGATAACGAATCTTTCAGGCGAATTATCCGGATTTAAACCATTGGAAATATTCTGGCTGCTGTGAATCAAAGCCATAGTGCCGTCGTCAACCATTTCTCTGTAAGATTTTTCAAGAAGAGGAACAAGATACCTGTGCCTGTTATTTATATAAGTGTAAACAGGCTGGCGTTCAATTATTCCCGCTCTGCTTATGCCATACGGGAAACGGTGCTGGTAGTGCGAAATGCGGGGAAGGATAACAACATCTGTTTCTCCGACAAGAAGGGAAGCCCATAGTTCATCAATGTCATTTACGGTAACAAGTTTACTGGCTCTTGCCCTGTTAATATTATTCGCTATGTATTCATTTTGCCAGCGATAACCAAGCCGCAGCCCCGCCATATCACTCCATCTTGTAAATTGACGGGTATCTTCGGATAGGGTATAAGCGGTAAATTCGACATTATCTATAGCTACAGGAACTTTTATAAGATTTGGATATAATCTGTCCCATCCGTCGGTTTGAACGGGAAGGATTGCGGCGTCTCCGTAGTTTACGTCAGCTATGGCGGTACGCATTCCAGTAGCTTTGGCGATCATTTGAAAGCCGCTGCGTCTTAATCCTTCGTACAGTATACGCTCAATAATGATTGATTGATCGTCGCTTATGGCGACTTTTACAATAGGCAGTTCCCGGGTGTTCGCGATCACAGACTGCGCCGTGACGGGATTTTGTGAAAATATAGCCAGTAAAATGACGAAAAAAACGCCTTTAACAGGTTTATTTTTACTATACAACGCAAATTTCCTTGTATTTTATCAGATACGCGCTTATTGTAGAAATATACAATATAGAAGAAAGATGTTCAAGGTGAATAAAACATAATTTTTTAATAAAATGTTCAAATATGTTCATTTTTTGTTTATTCAATTTGCTAGGTTTTATTTTAAGGAGAATATATGATTTTTACACAAGGGAATACGGATTGTAAACCTCATGAAGCGGGATACGATGAAAAGCGGCTTATTGTATTGAATACGCATTTTCAGCGTCTTATCGATGACGGCGAAATACAATGCGCTACTTATTGTGTTTCACGCAAGGGAAAAGTTTTCGCTCACGGCGCTATTGGAAAGAAGTCTTTTCGCAAGGAAGATAACTCTCCGGCTCTGCCTGATTCACTGCGCTTCATTGCTTCAATCACAAAGACATTTACAGCAGTAGCGATTATGAAACTTGTAGAAGACGGACTAATGCGTCTTGATGTTCCGGTAGGAGATGTGCTGCCGCAGTTTAATACGCCGCCCTATAACGGCGTAACGCCTTTTCAGTTATTGACTCATACCTCAGGCATGCACACAGACGATGGCTGTTTTGATAATAAATATCAATCAAGCTACTGGAAAATGATTAAAGACGCTTATACGCTCTGCGATGAAGACAAGAAAAATAATTTTGACTGGATCGAGGCTGCGTTAGGCACAATTGGAAACGGCTTTAGGATAAAACCCGATACCGAGTGGGCGTATTGCAGTTTTGGTTTTGTAATTCTTGGCGCCATGATCGAAAAGATTACAGGAATGTCAGCTCACAAATATATCGAGGATAATATTTGTAAACCGCTTGGGTTAAAAGATACAGCTTTTGATTTAACTCCCGATATGGCAAGGCGCGCCATTATAACTGATAAAGAAGGTGAAGAATATATAAATGAAATTATCAACGGTACTTATGAACCGCGCTGGGTTAGAGAGATATTAAAAATTCCGTCAACAGGCGGAGGGCTTGAATCCACAGCTTATGATGTTAACCGTTTTGGCATGATGATGCTTTTTAACGGAACTCTTGACGGAGAACGTATTTTGGGAAGAGTAGCCGCGCAAAAAATGACAACCCTTGCAGTAAGTTATCCCAATTATACCTGGGGAGCGAAAGAAAAAGAGCGTTATTACGGCATAGGTTTTGATATGCGAAACGGTCCTGCGTTTACAATGTCACGAAGCACATACATGCACGAAGGATTTGGCGCGTGTTCTCTTTATATCGATCCAGAAGAAGAGCTTGTAGCTTCATGGATTGTGCCGTTCGCCAAAGAGGGCTGGTTTTCAAGAGCGCTTTTTAATGTGCAGAATATCATCTGGTCAGGATTGCTTTAGGAAAATTACAGAGAGCAGATTGGGTATCAGAAAGCGGGGAGCAGGTAGTAACGGTTATATTAAGTTACATCATGTTTTACAGTATTCATTAATGTTGAGCAGCGATTTTACTACTTGCTCCCCGCTTTCTGATATTTTTTAAGAGCGGTATCATGTTAAACGAAATTAAAATAAAATTAGACGTAATAAAAGCTGTCGCCTTTGTCACTTTTAAGGAGTGGGGCGCGTACCGCACGCACTCTATGGTTTCTATTTTTGTAGGTCCCGTTTATTTTATTGTGCAGTATTTTATCTGGACAGCGGTTTACGCGGACGCGCAGAGCATAAATGGAATGGAACTAACTCAAATGATCCGTTATTTTGGAGCGGTTGCTTTAATTGGCTATCTTACGATGGATTTTGCGGACTGGAATCTTGATATGCTGATACGGACAGGAAAATTTCTCACCTACGCTTTGCGTCCTTTGGATCACAGATTATTCGCATTTTCACAAAAAGCAGGGCATAGGATTTTGGGCTTCATTGTAGAATTTATTCCATGCCTGCTTATTTTTACTTTTCTTTTTAAGATTGATATGCGCCCTGCGTACATTGGCTGGACAGTTTTATCAATTGTTCTTGCCTACCTTATGAATTTTTTTGTTCATTATTGCATCGGAATGCTCTCGTTCTGGATAGTGCAGACAGGAGGGATAAGAGCGGTTTACTCGCTTTTGACAAATATTTTTTCCGGAATGTTCATACCTCTTGTGTTTTTTCCAAAGACACTGCAGGTAATGGGATTTTTTATGCCGTTTCAATATACCTCTTATGTTCCCGCAATGGTTTTCCTGGGGAATTATACGTTAGGTGACATACATTTATCAATTGCAGAGATAGTAGGCATTCAGGCTATAGCTGTTGTTACTGTGTTTTTGCTTTCCGAGTTAATGTACAGGGCGGCAATGAAACAGTTTACGGCAGTTGGAGCCTAGTAAACAAGGAATCAGGAGTTTTGGGTGAAAAAGTTTTTGATAGTTTATGCTGAGTGTGTTAAGACAGCAATGGCCAGAGCTTTGACATACAGGCTTAATTTTCTTTTATCGCTTGTTATTACAATAGGTTATAACGCTTTATTTCCGCTTGTTTCCATATTAATTTACCGCGCTGGAGCGAGTTTCCCAGGATGGAATTTTTATGAAGTGTTATTAATGCAGTCAATTTTTATTTTATCGCAGGGCTTTGCGAGTATTATGTTCAGTAACGTACTTTGGACAACATTACAGCTTATACGTGAAGGAAGTTTCGAAATTGTTTTATTAAAGCCGATGAATCCTCTGTTTTTTCTTATCTCTACAAACTTTGACGCTGAAAGTATTGGATTAATTATCGGAGGAGGCGTTTTATTTATTTTCTCCCTTACGCGGATCGAAATCATCTCTCTTGCCGCTATACCGCAGTTTCTGCTTTTATTTGTGTCAGGTTTCGCTGTTATGGCAGGTATTAATTTAATTATGGCGGCAACATCTTTTAAGTGGGTAGGCAATTCACGC
>JGI24695J34938_10001509_pt1 | contig 19637 bp, 14 predicted proteins | sample TergutCo191P3_FD_34938 | JGI IMG/M metagenome (IMG submission 34938)
ATTCCGCATTCCGCGTTTTGGCATAACGCGCTTACAAACGTTACATTGCACAGCAAGATCACTAAAATTGATTCCGATGCGTTCCGCGAGAACAAGCTTTCAGGCATAAACATACCGGAAGGCGTTAAGCATATCGGAAAATATGCTTTTCAGGTAAATAAGCTTAAAAGCATTGTTATACCGGACAGCGTTACTGAGATAGAAGGTAATGCGTTTGAATTTAACAAACTTGAGAGCGTAACAATAGGAAAAGGAATTACCAGAATTGAAGAGTTTACATTCGAAGACAACAAGACACTCGCACAGGTAATAATCCCTGATAATGTAAAGCTGGTTTTTGGCAGAGCGTTTGATTCTCATGTTAAAAAGATAAACCCGGACGGTTCACCATGTAAAAAGTAAAGTCGCCCAAGAGTGACAGTTAACATTTTATCCCTTTTTTCTGCTGCTTTTTTTATCTTTAAAATTACTATTTCAAAAATGAGCGTAAAAACTCCATAGCTTTCAAACCTGTAGCGGGGCTTGTATCTTCAAGTAAAATATCAATGCCGGGTTTTCGCTCCATAATTATCCGCATCAGCGATTTATAATCCAGATCTCCTGCGCCTGCGTTTAACGCTCCGTTTTTCCTTTGGTTTTCAATACGGAAATCTTTTGCGTGAATTGCAGCGATATCGTTTCCAAAAGTGTCAAATGCCCGCGTAAAAAAAAGCTCCTGAGTTTCAGCCAAGCCTGCGCCGGGAATCAGATTAACAGGATCGTATATAACTTTGAGCGCGGGAGAAGCAAGGCGGCGTAAGACCATCTGTGTTTTCTCAATGGTGCAGACTGTATGCAGATCCGCTACAGGTTCTATGGCGACAATGGAACCGCATTTTTCAGCGGCTTTTATAAGACGTTCCAGGGAAGCGCATAACAGATCGAATGTCGATTCATTTTGAGTATCAGGATGAAAAGAACAATCGCCGTTAAGGGAGCCGGTTTCAGTTCCGACAAGGGCGCAGCCAAAGTCGCGGGCATATCGTAAATGCTCCTCGAAAAGGCGGAGTTGGTTTTCTCTTGTCTGTACATCAGGATGAACCGGATTGATATAGCAGCCCAGAACCGCGATGGAGATATTTTTTTCTTCCAGGGTTTGCCTGACCTTCCTCGCGTATCCGGGATTTAACTGCCCGTATCCTGGAGCGCCTGACAGCGCTTTCGCCAATGCAAGTTGAATTGACGCCGGTTTATACTTGCTTAAGATTTCCGCTAACTCTCCCGGTGAAACATTTTTTCCGTAATCGTGCGCGCGAAGTCCTATTTGCAGCATGATTCCTCCTTGATAAGACCGCTTCTAAATACTATACTAACACCATGCTTGAATTACAAGGCATTACAAAGGCGTATGGTTCCCGCAAGGCGCTGGATAATATAAGTTTTTCTGTTGGTGATAATGAGATTCTTGGTTTTCTGGGTCCCAACGGCGCGGGAAAAACTACAACAATGAATATCATAACAGGTTTTACATCATCTACATCCGGCGCTGTAAGGCTGAACGGGCATGAGATTCTTGGAGAGCCCATTGAATGCAAAAAGCAGATTGGCTATCTTCCTGAGATGCCTCCCCTGTATCATGATATGACTGTAGTTAAATATTTATCTTTTATTTTTGATTTAAAAAAAATTACTTTACCTAAACAGAATCACATAAGCGAGATCATCTGCATGACAGGAATTTCCAGCGTTCAGAACCGCATCATTAAAAATCTTTCAAAAGGATACCAGCAGCGGGTAGGACTTGCGCAGGCGATTCTTGGGTATCCGCAGCTTCTCATTCTGGATGAGCCGACTGTAGGTCTTGATCCCGCTCAAATTATTGAAGTGCGTGAAATTATCAGGAACTTGAGTAAAAGATGCTCAATTATTTTTTCTTCACATATCTTACAGGAGATTGAGTCTGTATGCAGCAGAATCATTATTATCAACAACGGCGCTATTATAGCGGATGATACTCCGCAGCGGTTATCCGCCATGGGTTTATCGCTGGAAGACGCGTTTATAAGACTTACTGCGGGAAACAACTCCGATATTTTAAAAATCATTAATAACGGTAAAAATGATACTGAAGAGGCCGCGTTATGAAGGCAATTATCAGCCGTGAGCTGTCATCTTACTTTACATCTCCCATCGGTTTTGTTTATCTGGGAGCGGTTTATTTTCTATCAGGTTTATTTTTCCTTAACGGCGCATTGGCAGCTAACAGCGCAGATTTACGTCCTGTATTTTCATCGCTGTTGTCCGTGATCATGTTTCTGACTCCGGTTTTAACAATGCGCCTGATGGCGGAGGACAAGCGCCGCCATACTGATCAACTGTTATTAACCGCCCCAATAACTCTGTGGGATATTGCCGCTGGAAAATTTCTAGCCGCGGCTATTGTATACGCGGCGGGAATTTCAATCACTCTTGTTTACGCTGTTACATTAAGTTTTTTCGCTTCCATGAACTGGGCAATTATAACCGGCAATTATATCGCCCTTTTGCTTCTTGGTTTGGCCTTTATCTCCATCGGGCAATTTATTTCATCCCTTACGGAAAACCAGGCAATAGCCGCAATCGGTTCATTCGCTGTGATGCTGGCAGTATTTTTTCTGGACATGCTTCCGGCGATGATGCCAAACCGTTTTCTCACCGTAATTATTACAGAAATATCATTTATAGGACGTTTTACGCCAATTACAAGCGGAATACTTTCAGTTTCCAGCCTGTTTTTCTTTATCAGCGTGTGCTTCATTTTCATGTTTTTAACAACAAGAACGCTGGAAAAAAGAAGGTGGAGCTAGATGATAAATATTAAAAGTTTTCTTAACAACAGAAAAGTAAGATACGGAAGCGTATCTGTTATTATAACCATAACAGTAATTCTGTTGGTCGTGCTCTTAAACATTGTACTGACTTTTCTTTTTAATAGATTTCCGCTTAATATCGATCTTACAGGGAACAGGGTTTTTGAGATTTCAAAGGAGACTGAAAATTTTCTCTCTTCTCTGGATAAAGATATTGTAATCCATATAATGAACACAGAAGCGGGTTTTACATCCGCATCCCCGCAGGAGTACTTTATTCAGGCCAATGAAGTTATGCGCAAATTCACTCAATATTCATCACATGTAAAAATTGAGTATGTGGATTTACTGCGAAACCCCGGTTTCAGTTCACAATACCCTTCGGAACAGATCAGGATGAACGATATTATTGTAAAATCAGGCGAGAAGTATAAGATAATTTATCCTTCAACCCTGTTTAATATTTTCAGTTCCGAATATGGAGATTATGTAGCTTCATCCAGGGCGGAGCAGACGCTTACCTCTGCGATGTTAAATGTTATAAGCGGCGGAAAACACGCGGCTGCGGTTATAGCAGGTCATGGAGCGCATGACATACTGGGTTTTCTGGAATTACTGCTGCTGAACAACTATGAATTATCAGAAGTAAATCTTTTAACAGGCGATATACATCAGGAAGTATCATTGATCATTCTCGCGAATCCTGTAAGGGATCTATCACCTGAGGAATTAAAAAAATTGGATGTCTTTCTTGATAAAGGAGACAACCGCGCTTTATTCTACCTTGCATCATTGGTTCAGCCAGAGCTGCCCAACATCGACATTTTCCTGGGTGAATGGGGCATTCAAGTGGATTCCGGACTGGTTTTTGAAACCGATAACTCAAGACTCATTTCCCCTTCCCAATTTATAGCTATCGCAGATTACGCTGAAGATAAATATTCCAGAAACATGATACAAAAGAATCTTCAGCCGCTGATTGCCCAATCCCGCCCTTTAAGGGCGGTTTATGATGAATTCCGTTACCGTTATGTGACAACCCTGCTGAAATTATCGCCGCTTTCCGGCATAAGGCCTGTAAACTCGTCCAACGACTGGATTCCTTCTCTTTCGGATATTACAGGCGATATACCCGCGCTTATGTTAAGCACCCAGGCAAGAAATGACGCTAGCGGAAATTTGATTAAATCGCATGTGCTTGTATGCGGTTCCATTCTCGCGCTTGAAGAAAGCACTCTTGGAAACCCATATATCGCCAACTCAGCCTATTTTCTGGATCTGCTTGGAGCGTTAACAGGCCGCGAAGATTATTTTCACATTATGGATAAGGTAATCGGCTTTACAGAGCTTAGGGCCAATTATTCACAGATAATTGTGATGACTGTAATTTTCACAGTTTTATTACCTCTAGCCGTTTTGACTGCGGGAATTATTGTCTGGCTTCGCCGAAGGCATAAATAAGGGGAAAGCGCGTGAATAAACGTATTATTTTAGCCGCTATTATGCTAATATCTCTGGCAGGTTTAACATTTTTACTTTTTATCCTTAACAGGGGGGCTCACGTTTCTCCCGCTTTTGATCTTCCTGAAGAAGAGTATATTTATGCTGTTTCTGATGTTGATTCAGTTACAGTGCGCAACAATAGCGGCGAGTATACAATGCGCAGCGGAAACAATCCTGTGATAATTGGTTATGAAAACCTGCCCATTAGTACATTTTATTTTATTCATATTTTAAATGTTTCTTCCCGCCTTGTTTCACATGGTTTTATTACAGACGAAATGGCAGATCTGTCAGTTTTCAGCCTTGATCCGCCGCAGGCCAGGGTAATCATACGGCAAACATCAGGCAAAGAAACAGACCTTCATATTGGCAATGATTCGCCTGACGGAAATGTTTATGTTAAACTCGGCGGACAAAATGCGGTTTATCTTGCTTCCAGCTTTGATACAGCGTTTTTTTTAAACAGCCTCTTTGATCTTGTGGATACAGCGCTCATCGCGCCCATGCAGAAAGATGAGGATGAATCAATTATTTTTGATCGCATAACGCTTGGAGGCATGGTCAGGGAAGAGTTCACAATTATTAACTCAGGACGCAGCGATAATTCAATGGGTTTATTCATTAATCCATTGAGAATAATTTCTCCCGTAAACGCCGCTGTAAGCAATGATCAAATCCCATTGATGGAAACGCTTTTCGGCCTGTATGCCGACCGCTTTACCGCGATTCTTTCAGATAACGCAAATACGCGGCGTGAAGAGTTAAGCCAATACGGCCTCACTGCGCCATGGTCAACGGCGGAAGTAATTGCAGCTAACGGAAGATCGCGCATTCAGGTTTCAAAGCCGGATAACCGGGGTATGGTTTACATTCATCGCGAGGGAACGCCCCTGATCTATGAAAGCGCCGTATCAAGCCTGCCATGGCTTGAAACCACATGGTTTGAACTAATGAATAAAATGGTGCTGCTTCCGTTTATAGACACCGTAGCGGGAATTGATATAAGAACCCCGCAAAGGACTGTGACATTTTACCTTTCAGGCAGCGGAAATAACCTGTCTGTTAAAACCGGAACCTCTGACATTGAAACAGGAAATTTCCGCAACTTCTATCAAACCCTCGCCGCGGCAAGATACGATGAATACAGCGATACTCCCTACTCTGCCCTCCCGCCGCCGTTTCTGGAAATAATTTACCATTACCGCGACAGTAACAAAAGCGCGGACACTCTGTCTTTCCATGAGGCCGCATCGAGGCGGGTGTTCACAAGTCTCAATCAGGGCAGACCTCATTTTACCTTTTCAGCTTATACAGATCAGATACTCTCGGATTTGGATTTAATGCTTTCAGGTCAAAGGGTGCGTCCTTATTTGTAGAAAAAACAAGGAGAATAATCCATGATTATTAACGAAAAATCAGCTCTTGATTACGCGCAAATGGGAGCGGATACAATTATCCGCAAATTTCCTGCAAGCGAACTGCCGCCAAAAAACAGGTTTCACTACCATCAGGGAGTGTTTCTTTCCGGAGTGGAGAGAACATACATTCTTTCAGGTAACAGAAAATATTATAATTATATCAAGGACTGGATGGACTATTATATTGATGATAACGGTAAAATTCGTTTTGACGAAAACGAGCGCCAGTTTGACGATATGCAGCCTTCTATCATGCTCTTTAACCTTTATAAGGAAACAAAAGATGAACGCTATAAGAAAGTGTTAGACGATTTTTCTTCAATAGTTGATACATGGCCTACAAACGCGCGGGGAGGATTCTGGCATAAGTATATAAGACCCAACCAAATGTGGCTGGACGGCCTATATATGATCGGTCCTTACTGTGTCATGTACGCGCATTATTTTAACAAACCGTATTTCCATGAAAAAATATTCAGGCAGATGAACCTTATGCGATGCAATATGACAGATCCAAAAACCGGCCTTCTCTACCACGCCTGGGATGATTCAAAAGTTATAGACTGGTGTGATAAAACAACAGGTCTTTCGCCTGAATTCTGGGGACGCGCTATAGGATGGTACGCGGTAGCTGTCATGGATATTCTTGATTACATCCCGCAAAATGATCCGCGCAGACATGAGTTTATCAGCGCGGCCATAGACATCATTAACGCGCTGACGCGTTTTCAGGATGAAGAATCCGGCCTTTGGTTTCAGGTTGTGGACAAAGGAGATACTGCGGGAAACTGGCTGGAAACATCATGCTCATGCCTCTACACTTACGCAATCGCCAAAGCGGTTAAAAAAGGACTCCTTCATAAATCCTACGCTAAATATATTCATCATTCTTACAAAGGCATTATCAACTCATTGAAGTTCATGGAAGAAGATCTGATAATTTCCAATATCTGCATCGGGACAGGAGTAGGCGATTATCAGTTCTATATAAACCGTCCTACGGCAGAAAACGATCTGCACGGCATGGGCGCTTTCCTGCTGATGTGCACTGAATACTACGATACATGCAGGATGTTGAATTTATAAATATATTCAGATTGAAAAAAAAATAATTTTATTATAGAATAATTTATCAGGAGATAAATAATGAAACTTGAAACCCGTTATTCACAGCATCCCAATGACATGCGTTATTACGACACTAAAACATTACGGGAACATTTTCTGTTTGAGAATGTTTTTATAAAAGATGAGATAAGCCTCTGTTACACGCACAGCGACAGGGTGGTTTTTGGAGGCGCAATGCCCGCAGGTAAGTCTCTGCGCATGGAAGGCGGCAGGGATTTTGGAAGCGATATTTTCCTGGATCGCAGGGAGTTAGGTGTCATTTGCATCGCGGGACACGGTAAAATTTCTGCAGACGGAATCGACTATGCGATGGAAAAAGGCGACGGGATTTATATCGGTAAAGGCGTCAAGGATGTTATTTTTTCCTGCGCGGATTCTGATAATCCTCCGAAATTCTATCTCGCAAGCGCTCCGGCGCACGCATGTTATCCTGTTGCTTTCATCCCGCTAGAAAAAGCCAATCCGCGTAAAGTGGGAGAAGCCGCGGCTGTTAATGCGCGCACTATTTATCAATATGTGCATCCCGCCGTTTGTCAGAGCTGTCAGCTTGTTATGGGAATGACTGTGCTGGAAAAAGGATCAGTGTGGAATACCATGCCCTGCCACACCCACGAGCGCAGAATGGAAGTTTATTTTTATTTTGACATGCAGGATTCTGGAGCTGTATTTCACATGCACGGCCGGCCTGATGAAACGCGCCACATTGTAATGAAGAATGAACAGTCGGTAATCTCTCCATCATGGTCTATCCATTCAGGAGTCGGTACAGGCGCATATACTTTTATCTGGGCAATGGCTGGCGAGAATCAAACATTTGACGATATGGATACTTTGCGGACAACAGAAATAAAATAAGGAGTTTTAAATGAATAATGAATTATTTTCGCTTAACGGCAGGATCGCATGGATTACAGGGGCATCCTACGGCATAGGTTTCACCATTGCCAAAGCGCTTTACAGCGCCGGCGCGAAAATTGTGTTTAACGACATCGGACAGGAACAGGTTGATAAGGGACTCGCGTCATACAAGGCCGAAGGCATACCAGCCCTCGGTTATGTATGCGATGTAACCGATGAAAACGCTGTAAACGCCACAGCGGTAAAAATAGAGAAAGAAGCCGGATCTGTTGATATACTTGTTAACAACGCAGGCATCATAAAACGCATTCCAATGACAGATATGAGCGCCGCAGAATTCCGCCAGGTTATTGATGTAGATCTGAACGCGCCTTTTATTGTTGCCAAAGCTGTCATCCCCTCGATGATAAAAAAAGGCGGCGGAAAAATTATTAACATCTGCAGCATGATGAGCGAACTCGGACGCGAAACAGTAAGCGCATACGCCGCAGCCAAGGGCGGACTTAAAATGCTGACAAAAAACATCGCAAGCGAATTTGGCCAGTACAACATTCAGTGCAACGGCTTAGGCCCCGGCTACATTGAAACTCCCCAAACTGATCCCCTTCGTGAAAAACAAAGCGACGGCAGCCGCCATCCTTTTGATCAGTTTATTATCGCCAAAACTCCGGCCGCCCGCTGGGGAAAACCGCATGATCTCGCAGGCCCCGCAGTCTTCCTTGCAAGCGCAGCGTCAGATTTCGTCAACGGCCACATACTCTATGTCGACGGCGGCATATTGGCATATATCGGCAAACAACCATAAGACTGTTCCAAAACTAATAAAATACCCAACCTAAAAGAGCTAAACTTGACCCACAGAATATTCAATAATTATTAAACGCAGACTGCGTAAATCCCTGTCAGGGTCATAAACGGCCGTGGCCATCTACAACGCACGCTTTGGCGTGGCTTTGTACGTGATCCACGCCGAATGCCCCTGAAAGGGATTTGCGCAGCCCGCTTTATTCATTATTGATTCTTATAATATATATAACTCTGTATTTTATTAGTTTTAAACATGGCTTACCTAATATAACACACAATACACTAATGGCGGTTTACGACGTTCCGTCGCAGACGGAATGTCCGGGCAGCGAAGCTGCCCCGTAAACCGCTGCGCTAAACGACGTTTCAATGTCGTTTAGCGTAGTAGTTAGCGACGTTTTAATGTCGCTAACTACGTAATTGACAGCCCTGTTATTTGCTTCTATTATAAATATATGAAAAAAACAACATTGTGGTTATTGTTTTTTATCTCTATCGCCGTCTTTATGGGATGCGCCATCCTGTGTTTTTTACAAAACGATGTACTGAGAATGAAACCTCTGCAGCGGACAACCGCATTTACCGCGCCCGCGATGGCCAAATTCGAGAAGGACGGAAATTTATACGTAATTGACAACGGCTCATTTCGTTTTTCATGCATAGAACCAAACGGCAATATACTCTACTCAATTGAAATAAACAAATATGACGAATATATCCGCATGATAGACGGCTGCATTGACGATGCGGGAAATGTGTATCTGTACGCGATAGAAACGGAATATGACGCTCTTCTGACAAAACGGGACATTATAAGAAAATATGATAATAAGGGAAATTTTGTAAAGGATATTCTCAATATAAGCTATAACGATGTACATACCAACCCGCGGCTGTTTTATCAGTTCGGATCATTTATGTGTGAAAACGGCGTTCTCACGTTTTCAAGAACCGCAAAGGATTCTGTAACCCTTTACATGTACGATACTTTCAGGGATGACCTCAAGATGCTGGTGTTAACAGAAATTTTGCCAGGTATGGAAATCAATAACTTCCTGGTCGCCCAGCTTGTAATCAAGGATCTGCAGAATTACGCATTTGTCCTTCGCAACGGGGATATTTACGAAGTTAATAACGGCGGCCCGGGCGATCTTCGCGCCTCCTTTAACTGGAACATAGACGAAGGAGGGATTCATCCCTGGCATATTTTCTATGACGCAAATGATAATCTGGTCTTCTTCGATATGGCGACTAACGCCCTTTTCCGCATCGCAAGCAACAGGCTTCACCGCGTTGTTCCGCAGGAGTATTTTGAAGCTCTTAAAGCCAAAGGTGAAACAATCGCCCTTAAGGGGTTTGGCTTTCACCGGAACACATTCGCGGGAGTATACGGCGAAGTTGTATGGCTCTATGACGGCCTTGATTTTACGGTATACGACGGCGATCTCAAACTCCCGTTACGTGAAATACTGCGCATATTGGCTGTGCAGGTAGCTTTGGTTCTTGGCGCAATAGCTTTTGTAGCAGGGTTATGTGTGCTTTTCATCGGTATACTTAACCGTTATGTGTCACTTTTTATCAAGCAGACTGTTGTAATAATACCGCTTTTGATACTTGCGTTTATAATAGTTTTTTCCGTTACTTTTAACCTGATGTCAGAGCGGCTCAACACCGCCCTGTTTAATGACATGACAGGTCTGGCTTTGGTATCCGCAAAACTGATAAACGGGGACGATATCGACAGAATAAAATCCATCAAAGACTTCCACAGCAATGAGTATAGAAAAATTCTGGTGTTTATCAAGGAAATTATCGGATATAACGCGGATCCATGGAACAGGAGTTATTACGCTGCGATTTACAAGGGCAATAACTTTGAATATGTTGTGGCAATTTCCTGCGAAGAGCTGAATCTATTCCGCCCTGTTGAAAAACTGGAAGGCGAAGAATATGAGGCATTTATGAGGGGGGAACCTCTTACATTTATTTTTAAAGAATACAACGGCGACTGGGCAGCCGCCGAAGCGCCAATATACAACAGTTCCGGGGAAATTGCCGGAATGTTCGAGATTGGCCTAGATATGACAGGTTACGAGATCGGCAATACAATGCTAAAAAGATATGTCGCTCTAATCGTAGCCGCGGTATGCGCCGTTATTATGCTTGCCCTGTGTATTTTAATATCAATTATTGTAAAGCAGCTTTCTGCGGCAGGCAGGGTTTTAAGCACCATCGCGAGCGGAGACAGGACCGCGCGCGTATCTTATGTAGCGCGTGATGAACTTGGCAAGGTAAGCTCAGGCCTTAACAACATGGCCGAAGAGCTTCATCACCAGTTTGATCGCATAACGCGCCTAAATGAATCCACAATCCGGTTTGTGCCTGTACAGTTTATGGAACACCTTGGCGTTTCAGACATAACAAAAATGAATCTGGGCGATAATGTACAGCGCGACATCAGCATACTGTTCTTTGATATTAGATATTTTTCCATTAATTCAGAGATGATGTCGGCGCGGGAGAACTTTGAATTTATAAATAAAATACTGGGCATCGCCGGCTCCATTATACGCAAACATAATGGTTTTGTGGATAAATTTATAGGAGATGCCGCGATGGCCCTTTTTGTCAACGGTATGGACGCGGTTAAAGCCGGCATTGAGCTGTATCAAACGCTGGTGATTGATAAAAGCACCAGAGTCAATATCGGAGTAGACGGCATAATGATAGGAGTGGGGATACACTCAGGTTCTGTGATGATGGGCATAGTCGGCGAGAACGAGCGGCTGTCAAGCACTGTAATTTCAACTAACGTCAACCTGGCTTCCCGCCTTGAAGGACTGACAAAACAGACAGGTTCCGGCCTTTTGGTAACCCGCGACACAATGAACCAGCTCGCGGGCCATGAATCGGAATTTGCGTACCGTTTTATAGGTATGGTGCAGGCCGCCGGCATTAATGATGTTATCGGACTATTTGATATGCTGGACGCTCTTCCCCCCAGAGACAAACATTTACGGATTGCAACCAAAGTTGTTTTTGAATCGGGAGTACGGAAATACCACATGAAGGATTACGCCGCTTCTATTATACGCTTTGAAAAGGTTACAGCAGCGGATCCAAAAGACATCTGCGCCGCCCATTACCTTGAAGAAGCACACAAACATCTGCAAAACCCTGCTTTACCGAGCGTGTTTACATTTGATAAGAAGTAGTTTATCAATACATTCTCAAGTGTCCTGGAAGCATTGTTGAAAATATGCAACTGAGGCTGTTCCAAAACTTTCGAACCGCAGGTTCGCGTTTTAGGAATAACTACAATAGATCTATATGAAAAAGTGGGCGCGAACCGCGAACCTACGGTTCGATGGTTCGATTAGACCGCTTTTTCAAGAGGTTGTAATAAAACCAACCAAGTTTTGTTACAACCTCAATTGACAGTACATAACTTAGTGAATTACGTCCAGGAGAGAAGGATTTAGGAAAAATCACCTGTATCGATTGCTTTGTCAAATTGAAAATTTATTGAATTTATTATGCTATTCTGAAGTGATATAAGATTTTTTATTGATGATTTTTGGAATTCCTTTGTAAAATTCTCATTTTCCGGTAAAAAAAGCTGATACTCTTCGATATGCAGGGCTTTGGCCAGTTTGGTCATTGTTTTTGAGCTAATCCATCTTCGGAATCCTTCAATATCATTTAGAGTTTGAGCTGATAAACCGGCTTTTTCCGCTAATTTTTCCTGTGAATACCCTAAAACTTTACGGTAATTTTTAATGTTAACTGAGAGAATCCTTCTAATAGGCTCTATATTGGACCTCATACTTTAAATTTTATTTTAAATTAATCGCTTGACTACTTGCTAATTTAATTATATACTAGACTTACTATAAGCAAGTATATTATAATTTTAACCATTATTAGGATTTTATAGAGAAGTTATTATGAATAAATTGCTAAAAAATGTCGGTTTTATTGCTCTTGTTGTAATAATTGGGACTTCACTAATAACCTGTAAAGAGCCTGATGATTCTGTCCACAGCTCTTCGAATGATATTGAAACTATACTTTCAAATCCAATGGCATCAGATTTTGAGATAAACAATTTATCCCAAACTATTGAAAATATAATTCCTGTTACAATAACACCAAAATCCGGTAAATCCACAGGTTTAATAACAATTTATTATGACGGGTTAACAGAACTTCCTGAAATATCGGGATCATTCGACTTAACTTTTGATGTTTCTGCCTCAGATGGCTGGCAAGCGGCAACCGGATTAGTCGGCGGGATACTAACAATTATTGATGAAAATAAATTAAACGTACAAATTCCAATTATAAATACCCAACCTGATGATGCTGAGATCACGGTAAATTCCCTGCACAGTCTGTCCATATCAGCAAGCAGTGATGATGATGGTGAGTTATCGTACCAGTGGTACAGTAACACAAGCAAAACAAATATCGGCGGCACACAAATAAATGGAGAAACATCCGCTGATTATTATCCGCCGACTGATTCGATAGGCATATTTTATTACTTCGTTGAAGTAACAAACACCATTACAGATAACGGTGACGGCGGAAATAAAACAGCGTCAATAAGAAGTATTGCTGCTTCTCTGACGATAAATGCAATAATTAACGCTCAAATTCCTTTTATTAATACACAGCCTATTGGTTTTACTATAACAGTTAATCACACGCACAGCCTGTCCGTATCAGCAAACTGTAATGATGACGGTATACTATCGTACCAGTGGTACAGTAACACAAGCGAGTCAAATAACGGCGGTACGCCGGTTAACGGAGCGGAATCCGATGACTATAATCCCCCCACTGATACAGAAGGCGTATATTATTACTTTGTTGAAATAACAAACACCATTTCAGATAACGGAGACGGCGGAAATAAAACAGCGGCTGTAAGGAGTGAAGCTGTTACGTTAATAGTAAATTCCAAAATTAACGCAGAGGTTCCCAATATAACAGAGCATCCTAACGGCGCAACTGTAATTTTTAATGGTTCGATTAATTTATCAGTATCAGCTAATGTGACAGATGGCGGTACTCTTTCTTATCGCTGGTACAGTAATACAAGCGAGTCTAGTTCTGGCGGTTCAGCTATTTATGGAGTTACAACAGCTTCTTATTATCCGCCAACCGGCGCGGCAGGGACATATTACTATTTTGTGGAGGTAACCAATACAATTACAGATAACGGAGACGGCGGGAATAAAAGCGCAACTGTCATGAGTCATGCGGTTACTTTGACAGTAAAAGAAAAGGTAAATGCGCAAATACCTGTCATCACAACTCAGCCTTTGAATAATGTAGCGGTTAATGTTAATAATTCGTATACTTTGTCTGTAACGGCAAGTGTGGCAGATGGAGGGACGCTTTCTTACCGCTGGTACAGTAACACAAGTGCGTCCAATGTTGGCGGTACGGCTATTTCAGGAGCTACAGCAGCCTCTTATAATCCGCCAACAGAAACAGCCGGAAGATATTATTATTTTAGTGAGATAACTAACACCATTTCAGATAATGGCGACAGCGGCGATAAAACCGCAACAATCAGAAGCAATGCGATTATATTTACAATCAGAATTAATGCGCAGACTCCAAATATCACAATACAGCCTGTTGGCGGAAGCATAGCTTTTGGAGGAAGTTATACTTTGTCTGTAATGGCAAATGTAACAGACGGAGGGACGCTTTCATACCGCTGGTACAGAAACACAGCCGCAAACAATACAAGCGGTACTTTTATTACAGGAGCTACTTCAGCTTCTTATAATCCGCCAACCAGTACAGCTGGAATATTCTATTATTTTGTTGAGATAACAAACACCATTTCAAATAACGGTGACGGCGGCAGTAAGACGACCACAGTCAGGAGCAATACGGTTACTTTGACGGTAAATAATCCAGTTCCTGTTGCGAGTGATTTTAACATAGGCAATCTGACACAAATATCGTCACACATTACGCCTGTAACGATAACGCCAAAAGCAGCGAAATCAAACGGTACAATCACTGTTCGTTACAATGGATCAACAAATTTACCTTCAGCAGCCGGATCGTATACAGTAACCTTTGATGTAACCGCTTCAACAGGCTGGAGCGCGGTTAACGGATTGGCAGGCGGAACTTTAATTGTAACGCAGTCAACAACAGGTTTGGTTTTTAAATTGATTAACAATAATACAGCGTATTCAGTATCAAAAGGTACCGCTTCTTCCGCCGAAGTAATAATTCCGGCTATGTATAATGGTTTACCAATAACAACTATAGAAAGTAATGGTTTAAGTAATTATACAAATATGACCAGTGTAAAAATACCCTCAAGTGTGACGAGTATCGAAAATGGCGTGTTCTATGGCTGCAGCAGCTTGATAAATATAACTGTAGAAAATGGAAATCAGGTATATAAAAGTGAAGGAAACTGTCTTATACAAATTTCAAATAATATTCTAATAGCAGGATGCAAAAATAGTGTAATACCCTCAAGTGTAACGAGTATTGGTTATGATGCGTTTGCTAATTGCAGCGGCCTGACCAGTATTATAATACCCTCAAGCGTAACGAGTATAGATAGCTATGCGTTCTACGGTTGCAGCGGCTTGACCAGCATCACAATACCCTCAAGTGCTACGAGTATTGGTGACTATGCGTTTTCTGGTTGCAGCGGCGTGACCAGTGTAACAATACCTTTAAGTGTTACGAGTATTGGTGACCATGCGTTTTCTGGTTGCAGCGGTGTGACCAGTGTAACAATACCTTCAAGTGTGATAAGTATAGGCAGCGGCGCGTTCTCCGGCTGCAGTGGCTTAACAAATATAACAATACCTTCAAGTGTGATAAGTATAGGCAATGGCGCATTCGGTAATTGCATCAGCTTAACCAGCATAACAATACCGTCGAGCGTAAAGAGTATTGGTACCCAGGCGTTTTATAATTGCGGAAAATTAACCAGCATTAATATTCCATCAAGCGTGACAAGTATCGGTTATGGTGCGTTAGAAAGATGCAGCGGTTTGACAAGTATAACTATACCATTTGTCAATGGGACTTTAAGTACTATTTTTAATTCATATCAAAATTCAAATATTCCAGCATCATTAAAAACTGTTATTATTTCTGGCGGAAATATTGACAATGATGCATTTGCAGGCTGCGGCAGCTTGAACAACATTACAATAGGTAATGGCGTAACGAGTATTGGCAGCGGCGCGTTCTCCGGCTGCAGTGGCTTAACAAATATAACAATACCATCGAGTGTAACCAGTATCGGCAATAGTGCATTCGCTGGCTGTAGAAGCATGACAAGTATGATTGTGGAAAATGGCAATCAGGTCTATAAAAGTGAAGGAAACTGTCTAATTCAAATTTCAAATAATAATTTAATAGCTGGATTTAAAAATAGTATAATACCGCCAAGTGTGATGAGTATCGGTAATTATGCGTTCTCTGGTTGCGACAGCTTGATCAGTATTACAATACCATCAAGTGTGACGAGTATCGGCAATAGTGCATTTTATGATTGCACAGGCATGACCAGTATAATAATACCCTCAAGCGTGATAAGTATCGGTGATTCTGCATTTGAGCGATGTTATAACATAAAAAGTATTTCAATACCCTCAAGCGTGACAAGTATCGGCAGTGTTGCATTCAAGCAATGCAGCAGCTTAACGAATATTGAGATACCGTATAGTGTGACGAGTATTGGCCTTGGCATGTTAGCAGGCTGCAACAGCTTAACGAGTTTAACTATACCTTCTGCTGGTTATGCTCTTGATTTAATATTTGGTTATAGTATTCCAACATCATTAAAAACAGTCGTTATTACAGGCGGTAATAATATTGTCAATAACTCATTCTTTAATTGCAGCGGCTTGACTAATATAACAATACCATCAAGCGTAACAAGTATCGGCTCTAATGCGTTTTATGGATGCAGCAGTTTAGCGAGTATATCAATACCTTCAGGTGTGACGAGTATCGGCGATAGTGCATTCAGGGAATGCAGAGGTTTAACAAGTATAACGATACCTTCAAGCGTAACGAGTATTGGTTTAGCTACGTTTGCTAATTGCAACGGCTTGACGAGTGTTACAGTACTTGCACAAACGCCGCCAGACATTGGAGGTCAATGTTTTAACAGTACTAATTCATCTCTGCAAATTAGGGTTCCTGCGGCTAGTGTTGCTGCATACAAAGCTGCTGTAGGTTGGAGTGAATATGCAGATAGGATTGTTGTGAATTAAATGAGACTAGTACCCTGTAACAACAATAACATCACACAATTACAGGGTATAGTTTCTTGAGTTTGATACGAGCATCATGTGTAGAAAAATGCTAATCAACTCCTTTCTGTTTCCGGTTGCGCTGAGTATGCCAAGATGCAAGTTCAACATTCAATGTTAATAAATCAGGTATCTGTCTATACCATAAACACTGCGTTGACATTGCAGATAACTCAACTTCAGCTATATTGAGCCAGCTCCCATGCTTTGGTGTATAATGAATTTCCAAACGTTGAGCTAAACGGAATGCTTCAGCCGGAGGAAATGTTTCGTATAATGATGAAATTGTATGGGTATTTAAATTATCCATGACTAATATTACTTTTTCAGCTTTTGGGTATTGCTCATTTTGTGTTAATAGCAAGTATAATATATTAGAGTTGTTCAATAACTTCAGTAATTGAACAACCGACCGGATTGTTAAACAAGTCTATTAAATGGTTTTTAAAACCGCCGGATCAAAGAAGAAATCGTCTAATTCGCCCGTATATCCGCATTCACCCATTCGCGGGGAATTGGTAACAGGCAGGAACATATCACTTCCGCACTTATGCTCTTCACTGCATTTCATACAATAAAAAGGATTATCAGATTCGTATAAACATATCCCGCATACCAAGTCCGCTTCTTTTCCGCATTTCGCGCAGGTAAAAACAGGCGGGGTGTTTCGCGCAAGAAGCCTGACAATGTCTTTCTGGGGTTTGCGCTTTATGTTTCCCATAACGGTTATTGTTGATTCTGTAGTAGTTCCAAAATCGTATATATGAATGAATTCCTCTCCGGCATTGAAATTTTCCAGCTTTTTGCCTGAACTGATTTTTCCGTATGCTTTGGTATTGAACTCACTAAGGTGTCCGCAGCATTCAAGCCAAATCTTCCGCAGAAAACTGTCAACGGTGGATAATGATTTATCAAGAGGAACATCTATATAAAGCCAATAATTATCATCTGCGACGCCTTCAATCTTTAGTAAATAACACTCCTTCCCGTCTTTTTCTTCATTATGACTCTTTAAAATATGATTCTTCATAGCGGTTTTGCTTAAGTTTTTACCGCATAAATAACAATCGCCGTTGTTTTTTTCATCCATAGAAATCCTCCATTACCTTTGTTTTTGCCGATTTTTATCAATATAACATATTTTTAAAAGATTACCAGCCTGCATTAAAAAATTTTCTGGAGTATCATTGCGCGTATTTAAAAGCCAACCGGATAATTAAACAAGTCTACTAATTCCCGACAAGAGGGCAGGCGGTTACTTCCCTGGAAAATTCGCTTATATTGGGTAATGCAAAAGTACCGTCACCGCTTCTAAACTAGTGTATCATTGCACATAATGATACTATATGCATTAAGATGTTGTATCATGGCTTTAGTTTAATCAAGAGGGGAACCTTCACCTGCCTACGGTAGGTTCGGTTGAAGTTCCGTGGAAATCCGTGCTAATCCGCAGTCTTTTCAGCTTCTCGGGCATCCTGTTGATTAATGTATCCGACAAAATCAAGAACCTGCGCTACGCGGCTTTTGGGCAAAGTTTTGATTTCTTTCATAAGAACTTCATCTATGGTCATTTCAGCAACCGGCATTTTTATTCTCCTATAAAAGATAAATATAACATGAATATGAAAAATTTTCAAGGCGGTTCAAAAGCGGCGGCACACAGTGTCATTCACCTAAATTCTCTGGCGTAACAATTGCGCATAACAATTGAAAACGTTTAAGTTACCATATATGGACGTACCGGCGATGATATTGAATTGATTATTCCTCAATATATCAAAGGGTTTGCGGTTAAACATATTATAAGATGCGCGTTTAAGTATGATTATTTTCAAGGCAGTAAAATTACTACCCTGAAACTCCCCGATAGTTTATTATCAATCGGTTTCAATGCATTTTTTGATCATCATATCCGCGATCTAGAAATTCCAGATTCAGTGACATCAATTGAAAATAACGCTTTTAATCACATTTGTTATGACCTGTTTCATACAATTAAAATTCCAGCCAATGTGGAACTGGACAGAAACATTATCGGTGAAGGATTTACCGAATATTACAGTATGTGTGATAAACAAGGCGGAACCTATATCCGTGAGGACTGTTGGTACAAAAAGGGCGATAACGATACCTGGGATTATTATATTGAAAACGGCTGCGCTGTTATAACAGGTTATCATGGGAATGAAGCGGAAGTGACAATTCCATCAGAAATTAACAAAATTCCCGTCAGCGCTGTCAGCGGACATTACAGTGGTTTTGGCATTTTTGATTATGTTAAACATGAAATTAATACCGTAATAATCTCTGAAGGTATCACAAAAATAAACAAAAATACATTTATAGGAGATATATTTCTGCACAAAAAGAAAATTTCCAAAGTAATTTTTCCTAAGAGTTTAACATGGATAGGCGGTGACGCGTTTATAGATAACAATCTTGAAAATATTATTATACCATCCAACGTAACATGGATAGGAGAAAACGCTATTAAAAATAACAAAATAAATACAATAACGCTGCCGGACAGCAATATACATATCTCTAAATACGCATTCAGCTACAATCAAATAACCAGCATAATAATTTCTGATAATGCTGTAATAGATGATTGCTCGTTTTTTTATAACCCCATAACAGATATAACTATTGGGTCTGACGTAAAAATGGGCAGTGAGGTAATAAACGCTGATAAAGGCATTAAGGAATGATTCAAAAAGTAAAAGAAAATATCATAACAAAAAACCGGAACCTGTAAAAGAACCTGTACCGCCGCA
>JGI24695J34938_10001513_pt1 | contig 19594 bp, 7 predicted proteins | sample TergutCo191P3_FD_34938 | JGI IMG/M metagenome (IMG submission 34938)
AGGAACATCATCGTTTAAAATTAATTGAAACGGTAATATAACGGCGCAAAAAACCGCCGCGATTTTTAACAGCGGAATAATAAATCTGTTCGGGATAAAAACAAGGACAAGCCAGCCAAGACCGAGAGGATATAACATTAATTCGTAAGATTGAAGACCGGAAAACTCGATATTAAGATTATAATAACGAAAATCGCCCAATATAACCGATAACGGGAAAATCAGCCATAACTGCCATATATCTTTTCTTATATTGACAAGCGAAAGTTCGTCTCTTGTTTGCAGAAACCTTTTAATACTTGAAATAAAGCTCATTTATCCGTATACCTGTAATGTCTCTGGGATTAATAATTTTAATTTTTTATAGGATGTAGATTTATGATCATCTCCTTGTATTATAATATATCAAAAAGACAAATAGCGTCAAGTAAAATAAAATGAGGGAAAAAAAGCAATTCCTTTTACAAATCTTTGTTATGGTATTTCATCTCAATCCCTGCATCGCTTTTCTGGAATTTTCTACCATTTGATTCGCTTCCTTTTTTACCCCTTGGGTAAGTTCGTTAAGGCGTACCATCGCTTGCAATATTTGCTTGCTTCCCTGCCCCTGTTCATCCATTGCATTTAATACACTTTTGTCCTGATCCGCTACGGTTTTTACGCCTTCGTCAATCGCGTCGAATTTTTTTAACACATCTCCGGTGGATTTGGTTATCGTGTCGATTGAAGTTTTTATTTTCTTTAATGCCATGCTGATGGTCTTTGACTGCGCGGAGGATGATTCGGCAAGCTTGCGTATCTCGTCAGCGACTACGGCAAAGCCTTTGCCTGCTTCTCCGGCATGAGCCGCCTCGATCGCGGCGTTCATCGACAGCAGGTTTGTTTGAGCTGCGATATTTTGCATAACAGAGTTAATCTCCAAAAGGGATTCCGATTCGCGCGTGATTTCCTGAATGTCTGCGGCAATACCGTTAATGCCCGCGTGCCCGATTTCTGAAGCTTCTTGTAATTCTTTTACATTTTCCGTATTTTTATGCAGCGAGTTGCTGACGGATTGAATGTTGGCAATCATTTCTTCGATGGCGGAGGAAGACTGCGTGACAGCGGCGGATTGTTCTGACACATGACCGTTTAACTGCTCCGACATGGTTTGAATGCTCTGCTGTATTAGGAGTTCTTTTTCTCTGTTTTTATAATATTCGCGCAAGTCGCGTGTGTAACATACAACAACGTTCTTGCCCCCTACTGTAATCCTGGTTGCGGTTTCTTCGACCGGAACTGGTTCGCCTTTGCTGTTCTGATAAGTGTATTCATACCGATGGTGGCCTTTTTCAAAAGCGGTTCTAATCAATTCGCAGGATTTTTCCATTGAATCCTTACCGTCGGGCTGATGCGGCGGAATAAAACGCTCAAAATGATCAAGGTAAGTCTGTCTGGTAGTTTCGAACATATTTTCCACTTCTTTATTAACATCGAGGGTATTGAATTTTTCATCAAAGGTTGCGCAAATCATGGGCGCTAAATCGAGTATTGTCTGCTGTCTCTCCCGGGCTTCGTTTAATTCTCTGTTTTTTTCATCTGATTCGGCGAGATGATGTTTGGCTGATTCTTCAATTTCGCTTCTCAGGTCTGCTTCATTCTCTATCATCGAGTAAAAAAGCTTGAGTCTGCGCTTGCTTGAAAGACCTGTAGTGAAGCTCGTTATTAAAATGCCGATTATCCTGAAAGCCTCATAATAAATGGGGAACGCAACGTCATACTGCTCACCGTCAAGCACAAATGTATGCGGTATGTCCAAAACATTTCTGTTTACGATAACGAGTACTATATACGCAAATGAGGCGTAATAACCCGACCAATACGCGCAGCGGGGATCGTACCTGAACGATCCCGCTCCTATTAAAATCATGTAAAATAATGCTCTGAATGAAAGGAAAGGGAGAGGCGGCGACAGCTGCGGATAAGTGCAGCCGACCCAGATTATCGCGGTAATAAGTGTCATGTCGATAAACGAACAAATATATTTAAGATTTTTCGGGAGATTTACTTTTTTGCGTACATATATGAACATATAAATTGCATAAAGCAGCAAAAGCCCTGTAACGATATGCGCCCGCCATGGAATCCAGTCTGCTCCGCCAAGAGATCTGATAATGGCAACGCCGGATGTGCTTGCTGTGAAAATAATACCCATTATTAAACGGATATTACTGATGATTTTTTCGCCGCCATGTTCGTCGATGCTGATTCGTTCGTTAATTTCTTCGATAGTCATTTATTATCCTTATTTAATTAATATAATACATAAAAAATAAAAAATCACGTTTTTTTTAGCGTTTTTCCACCATACAATAAAAAAACGAAAATTTAATACATATAGGTCTTTAGAAAACTTCAGCCTTAAGAAAAGCTATCTTAGATTTATAAGCTTTCTATGAAACTAACCTAGTTTTGGAAATGGCTTTATATACGAATTATTTATTTGATAATAATGTCGTTTTATGCGGCCTAGAAGACTCGAACTTCCATACCTCTCGGCACTAGCACCTCAAGCTAGCGTGTCTACCAGTTCCACCAAGGCCGCAAATAACTCTTGACAGATATCCTATTTTTATCAAAAATCCCTGTTTTTGTCAACACCGCGCTTTCTTTGCCTGCTTAAAATTCATCATTTCTAATTCCTAATTCCTCATTTTAAATTTGCCGATGATATATATATGAAAAAGGTAATAATTTTTCCGTTTTTTTTATGCGTTTTATCGGTTTTTTCTCTGCTTATCGGCTGTGCGGCGACCCCTCCGGCGGATTCGATTTGGGGATTACTGCAAAGAGGCGATCAGAGAGCCCGCGGATTTTTTCTGGGAGAGGTTGAAGTAAACGCGACCGACTTGGAAGGAAGAACTCCCCTTCATTATGCCGCAGAAAACAGAGATGCCCAGCTTGCGGCATTTTTTATCGCTTTAGGCGCAAATCCGAATATTCTTGATAACAACAGACAAACTCCTCTTGGTATAAGCATCGAAAAAAATGATCCAGCCACCGCGCAGATTATTGTCTCAGGCGGAGCTCATATTCATATGCAAATTCTCGAAGATACTTCCGCCGCCTCTCTTGCGCTGGAAAAAAATAATCAAATCTTCAAATCGTTATTAAGCGTATATAACATTGAATCTGTAGATAAAACCGGAAAAAATGTTTTACATATGGCAAGCATTGCAGGTAACTCAGAAGCGGTGCATGATATTATTTCTTTAATGCCTTCCGCGGCTGCATACATTAATCAGAGAGACAATGCCGATAAAAACGCGCTTAACTACGCTTTAGCAAGACCCGATTCCAGAAGCCATATTGAAATTGCCGAACAATTAATTCTTGCGGGCGCTTATTCCGATGATCCTATTTTTACATACTTCGGTCCTGCAGCAAGAAGCGCTAATTACAATATAAGACGCAACGAAGGACTCGCTCCGATTCATTATTCCGTAATTGATGATCATACAGGGATTATAATATTTTTATTAAGCAAGAATATAGATTTAAATATTAAAAGCACTTCGGGAGCAACCGCTCTTCATGAAGCAGTCCGCAAAGGAAACATTAATGTTATCGAGATGTTACTCGAAAACGGAGCTGACGTAAACGTGAGGGATGCGAAAGGCAATACTCCCCTGCATACCGGAATTCCTTCGAGCGTTCACAGAGAAGTTGTAACAATGCTTCTTCATAGGGGAGCGGACCCGAATATCCGCGATGAATACGGTGACACGCCATTGCATGTCGCGGTTACTCTTAATCGTCCTCCCGATGTTATTCAAGCATTATTAAACGGAGGAAGCGATGTTCATATCAGAAATATCGACGGTAAAACTCCTTTGTATATAGCCGTTCAGGAAAGCCGCGTGGGTTTGATTCCTCCTCTTTTATCTTACGGCTCTGAAATATTCGCCGCTGAAAATTCCGGTATTACTCCTTTTGATGTCGCCGCAAGAGCCAACGACAGCACATTTAATTTGCTCATAACACCCGAAACCGTTAACCAGAGAGACAGCGCCGGCAACACAATGCTTCATGCGGCTGTAAGGAACCGCGCAAACCCTCAGCAGATTTCCAGAATACTTGATCAAAGAGCGCCTGTTGACGCAAGGAACAGAGACGGTGACACTTCATTGCACATGGCTGTCCGCATGAATCAAAGAGAAAACGCTGAATTTTTAATTTCGCGCGGCGCGAGTTTGTTTTCGCTTAACGGCGCGGGTATGAGCCCCCTTCATATCGCGCTCTCCTCTACTCCAATGCGCGATTGGATAATAAATCCAAATACAATAATCGCAAGAGACGGTCTTGGCAACAGTATTCTGCATTATGCCGCGGAATGGAATTTAAATAACGCGATCCCGGCTATCATAAGAAGCGGATTATCCGTTGAAGAGCCTAATGCCACAGGTCAGACTCCTCTTTTTATGGCGATAAGAACAGACAGCCCGTCTACAATCAGAGTGTTAGCTGAAAACAACGCAAACTTAAACGCGCGCGACAGTCAGGGTAACTCCGCTCTTCACATGGCGGTGCGCTGGAACGCGGTAAATACGGCATCTTATTTGATTTCGTCAGGAATTGATATTAATTCTTTTTCGTTAAACGGCAATACTCCTCTTCATGACGCTGTCGCTCTTGGAATGTCCGATATCGAAACATTGCTGATAAGGCAGGGTGCGAACCTTGAAGTAAGAAACATAGACGGCAACACTCCGTTTATGGAAGCAGTAAGAAGCGCTCAGATGGGTTCTATCGAAAGACTCGCGCAAAGCGGATGCGATCCTTCGACCAGAAATACAAGAGGCGATACTCCTTTGCATATCGCTGTCGGAATGGAAAATATCGAATTAACAAATACTCTTTTAAGGCTTGGAGCGTCGATTCATGCGCGTAACACAAGAAACAGAACACCTTTCCAGATTGCTCTCAGCGTATCGCCGCGTATGGTTACAGCCTTGCTTTCTTCGGGAAGATTGAATATTTCCGATGACTTGGGCAATTCAGCTCTTCATATCGCGTTAAAGGAAAAAGCGTCAGCGGATATAATCAGAACAATTGTTACAGCCGGAGCCAGAATTAACTCGGTAGACAGTAACGGAAAAACTCCTTTAAGAATTGCCCTGGATTTGGAATCTTGGGCGTCAGCTAAAATAATCGCCGATGCCGGAGCCGATCCTTTTATTTCGGCGTCAGATAATAGAAACCCGGCTGAAATTTCCTTTTCTAAAGGAAGTGAGTGCATACAAGCGGTTTTTTCCGGCAGAGCGATAAACGCAAGAGACAGTTCGGGTAACACAATTTTACATCTTGGCGCAAGGCTCGGAACCCCCGATATTCTTCAGCAATTGATTGAGTTAGGTGCAAACAGAACAATCAAAAACATCGCGGCGGAATCTCCGTACGAGATCGCAGTCAGATGGAACCGTGGAGAAAACGCTTATATACTTGCGTATTAATTTTTAAACCGGCTCAAAATCTTCCGCGCCGTGTTTGCATAAGGGGCATATAAAACCGGCGGGCAGGCTTTCGCCTTCGTGGACATAGCCGCAAATTTTACAGACAAATCCTTTTTTTTCTTTTGTCTGCATCTGCGGTTTTGGTTTTATATTGTCAGAATAATATTGGTACGTTACGCTCTTTTCGCCTGATAAAACTATTGTCTGCGTAACATCGGCTATAAATAAAGTGTGAGTGCCGCAGTCAATGGAATCTTTAACATCAGCCGATATAATGCAGTTTGCGTTTTCTCTTATATATCTGATACCGTTTGCGGCTCGATCTTCATAAGTGCAGCCTTCAAACTTGTCTTTGTCTCTGCCGCTTGAAAAACCAAACTGCCGGAAAATTCCAAACGGCGCGCTTTCCGACAATACGGATAAATTAAAAGTTTTTGTTTTAACAATCAACTCATGGGTAAAATTAGCTTTATTTACTGTAATTATAATTCTTAAAGGAGAAGAAGTTATCTGCATACATGTATTTATGACGCATCCGTTATCCTTATTGCCGTCTTTGGCTGTTAAAATAAAAAGTCCGTAAGAGAGTTTAAACATCGCGTTTGGATCAATTGCCGCGCTTTTTTGTCCAGTTAAAGCCGATGACGAATCATTCTGCGGAAAATCTACTGCTATCGCGTCTGCGATTGCGTCAATGTCCCGCAATTGCTCCTTTTTTAAGCTTGATTTTAAACTCAATGTTTGTTCAAGGATTTTTATATTTTTACACTCGCTGAGTTTTTTTCTTATTAAACTTCCGCTTGATGCAGCCCACGAACCGTTTTCGATAACAGCTGCAGTCCTGTTTTGAATGTTATGCGCTGTAAGATCGTTGATTAAATCTTCCATCGAAATAAAAATTCCCGCGTTATATGTCGTCGAGGCAAAAACAAGATGGCTCCATTTAAAAACAGCGGCGATAATCTCCGAAGAAGGCGTGACGGAAACATCGAACATAACGGTTTTTATCTTTTTTTCGCGCAGAGCGCACGCAAGTATTTCCGCGGCGTTTTCCGTATTGCCGTAAACTGACGCGTACGCTATCATCACTCCCCTTTCTTCAGGCTGATACGCGCTCCAAAGATTATATTTTTCGATAATGGATGCCAAATTATTCCGCCAGACAAAACCATGCAGCGGACAAATCATTTCTATGTCAAGCGCTGACGCTTTTTTCAAAAGCGCCTGAACCTGCGCTCCGTATTTGCCGGCAATATTCGCGTAATAACGGCGGAACTCGTTCATATAATCTTTTTCGATATCAACTTCATCGGCGAAAATAGCTCCGTTTAACGCTCCGAATGTTCCGAACGCATCCGCCGAAAATAAAATTTTATCTTTTGAGTCATAAGTTACCATCACCTCAGGCCAGTGAACCATCGGCGCCATTACAAAATTAAGCGTATGCCTGCCTGTATTAAGAGTGTCATTTTCTTTTACTATAACAGCGTTTTTTTCTGTTTCTAAATCAAGTTCAAAAAACTGTTTTATGAACGTTAATGTTTTTGCGCTGCATACAATTTTTACTCCGGGAAACCTGTATATAATTTCCAAAAAAGAAGCGCAGTGATCGGGTTCCATGTGCTGCACAACAAAATAATCAAGCTTTTTTCCGTCTAACGCAAAAGAAACATTTTCTAAAAATCTGTGCTGCACCGCTTTGTCGCATGTGTCAAATAACACGGTTTTTTCATCTTTAAGCAGATATGAATTGTACGACACTCCGCCTGCGACGGAATAAACGCCTTCAAACATTGCCAGACGTCTGTCGTTCGCTCCCACCCAGAATAAATCTTCATTAATTTTTTTAACGCAATGCAAAATATTTACCTCTCTTTATTTTTTTTTGACAGACGCCGGATTCGAACCGGCCGCCTTCAGCTCCGGAGGCTGACGCTCTATCCAAATGAGCTAGTCTGTCTTTTAATGTTTATTATCTCATAAATATTTACGATGTCAATAAGCTCTCTATTCGCCTGAATCAAAAATTGTTTTTCCGATATTTAAACGAGACGTATCGGCGGACAAACGGTATTTTATTAAAGCTTGTTTTTCTTTTTCAAGTTCGTTAAACGAATAAATTGTTCTGCCGTTTTCCAAAACTTTTACTTCGGGCACGGAAAAGGCTCCAATGTCTTTAATTACCCTGTCACAGGCTTCTTTAATATTATCGGGACAGTATAAATCCGAAGGCGGCTTTAATGATTCCGCCTCTATATTTAACGGCGATGTCCAGATTTTATTAAAAGAAAAACGTTTAAAGTTAGAAAGTTTTATTTTTTGGTTATCTTTTTTTTCGGTAAAAAACCTGAAAATCGGAATAATCCAAAATATTACAGAAAAAATCAGCGGAATAATTCCCAGCGCAATTCCGATAACAATAGAAGGATTATTCATAAAATAATCAAAAATCATATAAGTGTAACCGTATAATTTTGAAACTGTCTGATACTGCGCAATATCCGTTATAACGCCTGTAATATTTGATTGATATAAAAAATAAGATCCAAATATTAAATTAACAGTATTTATAACAGCAATCGCGGCGTTTAATGATTTTTTATTATCAGAAAATGTTTTAATTTTTTTTACAGGTCTTATTAATTCGTTTAATCTTTTTGGTTCGGTGCCGAGCAATAATTTTTCAAACCGGTAAACGATTGTTCCTTCTTCCGATACTTCCGGGCTGCCTTCGTATCTTGAACAAAAAGATAAAATACCCGCTTCCGCTTCAAGGCTGTTATCGCCAGTAAAAGCCATATACTCAGCCAAAGAAATTATTCCCTTGTTTGCCTGTAAAAATAAAATTATCGCTTTGTCTTTTAGCTCGTTCCAGTCTTTGTTGGGATCTTTTTCGCCGAATATAAATGAAAAAATGGAGATGTGCATTGGCCGTTTTGGCTCTTCTTTCGGTTTTCTGTAATCATGATAATCATCATAATGCGGCCGGGTCAGCGCCGAATAAAACCAAATTCTAAAAATTAAATCGAATATTCCAAAACCGGAAAAACCTTCTTTGCCGCTGTTATTGTTTGATCTTGACGCTATCTGAATAAAAATAGCAGCTAACGCAAGAGCGATAAAAACGATAAAATAACCCGCCAGCATGATCATTATCCATGCTTTAAAAAGAAAAGCCAGAACAGATTTAAAAACCGCGGCGGCTTTGCCCGTGAATCTTTTAACTTTTGCGCCGAAACCTTTATAGCGGCTTTTAAAACCGCCCGGAAAATAATAAAGAATTTCTCCCGATTCCGTTACGCGCAAATGCCCCGAATATTCGTCAGCCGCTACAGGCAAAAGTTCGTTAACCAAAGAAAGCGGAAGCGCCGTAGCCGCGCAGATATCCGCCGCCGTCGAGCCTTTCTTTCTTTTTTTTAACGAAGATACTATTTTTTCTAAAGCCTGCGCGTCATTTCGCATGAAAATATTTACAGTTTTGCCGCGGTTTGCTGTTGTTCAGTTCTGCGATTCATGACTTTTCTGTGTACGTTTTTAATTTTTTGTTTTTGTCTTCCTGTAGGTTTTGCTTTTGTTAAAAAACCGGCTCTCTTACAGGCGGATTTTAAAGGTTTCAAACGGTTGATTTTAACCGTTAAATCCTTAAAATAACCTTCTTTGCTTAATTCATCAAAGGCTTGTTTACAAATGTTTTTTTCATTATTTTTCATATTTCTCTCTTTATACTGTATGCTAATGATTTTAAAAATTCTGTGTTTAGACCTTCATTTTTAGTTATCGAGCATGCGCTTCTTCCATTTACTTTTATTATTAATGTTCCTTCAATGTTTTCTATAAATTCGATCATTATATCCTTTACAATATTATTTTTTTGATTAAAAATCAAAAAATTTGTTTTTATAATTTTTATTTCATCATTCCCCTGACCCTTTACGATTGAATGCCGCATATCATCATCAGGAAACATCCATACCGCTCTTTTCTGACCCCCTTCATCCATTATACCAGCATTAAATCCTTTCGTAAATTCATTTTTAAGAGTTTTAATTACATCTTTATGAACAAATCCATTTGCCATATTCAATGTAAGAAACAACAATTCAAGTCTAATGCAAACAAAGAACTGTTCTTGCTTCTTAAATTACCCCCATAACCTCTTATATCGAAAAGTCAAATTCTTGTCAACTGAAATATAAAAAACAGACGGCGCGAACCGTCTGCTTTTATACGACAATAACATGAGACAAATATTTTACGGATCGCTTGGCGTTGGAACAGGCATTACGCTTCCAAATACAGGTTGTCCGTGACCGCCGTCAACATATTCATTTGAAGCGTTTTCCCGCGTTTCTAATACTGTCGTTCTTCCCGGAATTACAGGGAAATGTTCTTTTGCCATTATCCAGCCTGAAAATATATCTTTTTGCAAGGCTGTCGGGACCTGAGGAGCAGTTCCCGATACCGGCAGCTCGGACGCGAAAACATCAATGTACGCGTTTACATTTAACTTCCATGTTACCCAGAACCACATATAATAACCGGTTGTAGTATATGCTGCCGGTATATTGGAATTAGTAATTGCCGCGTTTGTAGCGTTTGCGAGATTATTAAAATTGGTTATTGTACCTGTGTCAATCGGCGTTAATAATCTTGCTTTACGCGACTGCGTTCTGTCTCTGCTTAACGGAAAACCGGGTATCGAAGAGCCGCCGCTTGTTGTATCGCCTCCTCGTATCCACATGCGCGCGCGCCCTGCGGTTAAATTTGCTCCGACATCCAGATTATTATTGTTACCATTAACATTGACATTCTGGAAAACTAAAACAGAGCGGTAAGCCGCTTCATATGAATCAAGCGTAATTCCGCCGCTTGCGGCTCTTGCCTGAATATGGATAATCATACCTCCGTGATTATAACTTGCCGTGCCATTAACAGTGCCTATAGTAATTTCGCTGTTAATCGTATACGCAGTAAAATTAGCCGGCATTGCGCCCATCGGTTCCCAAAGATTCATGCCAAAATTACCCCACGGATGACCGGTTCCTGTCTGTCCGCTTTGCGGTCTGTTTGCTGCCGCATTATAAGAAACATAATCGTTAAGCACTTGGCTTCCAAGATTTGGAAGGCGATTTGATGTGGTAGTTGCTCCCGTACCGGTTATTTGCATGGGATTTGCACGCCAAACAAGACGGCCTACGTTATCCGTAGTTTGCTGCGTTCTGTAAGTTAATACTGCTCCCGGCGTACGGCAATCAATCTTTACCCCCGCAGTTAAAGGCTGTACAGCTTGTCTGTTATTACCTGTTCCGTTAATTGTTTCCATTTCCTGACCTTTATCAATTCTGATGACAGGAGGTTCAACTCCGGTAGAAACGAGGTTATCAATATTTACATTATTTCCGGTTAATAATCCTCCGTTAGGATTTTCCAGGAAATCTTTTACATAACCATTCGGCAGTATAACTTGATATGTCGCTCCTCTTACCGGTAGTTTTTTTGCTCCTGTAAGCGAACCCGGTATTCTTAACGTTAAAGCAGCGCCCGTGATCGATACTTCCCTGTCGTTAACATTAAATCTAAGAGCTTCAGCTTCCCTGAAAATCGTTATAAGATTCGCTGCTGTCGGCATATCTGGCTGCATTCCGGAAGGAAGAGACCCCAGAGTCGAAGAAATATCATAACGCAGTACATATTTTGTCGCGGTATCCGAGACATAAGCCGAATCCGCTCCGTTTGTTCCCTGCGAATACAGCTGCGACCCTATCCACCTCCACCATTCGGCATTAGTCGCATAACCTCCGGGTCTTCCCGTTATCTCTGTAACAGTGTTTAAATCTGTTCTTCCAATAAATAACGCTTCATATTCGGCGATTGATAAAACAACCGGTATTCTATAGTTAGCTGCAACTTGTTTTATTATAGCCATATTTGCAGTATCGCCGGGATAAACATCGCGGTTAAATGTAAATTGCAGTGTATTTGCCGTTCCGTTATAAACTATTCCGTTCCCCAGCGTCGGATTATTTATGGTAGGATTTCCTGTAAGTATTTGTATCGATTTTTGCTGACTAAGCCTTTTATCCACCGGAAGCGCGGCTACTTCGTTTCCTGCCGAGATTCTAATCCAGTCATTTACAATAGTTCCTCCCGAAGCGGCATCGCTGAATGATGCGCCCGCGCCGAAGTTAATGGCTGTAACATCAAGTCTGTTGACCGCGGTGTTTGCCGTAAATCTGTAAGTCCATGTCCGCATGTCCGCCGAATGACTTGACGCGCTTACCAGCACTGCAGTCTGCCCGTTATTTAAGGTAAGAGAAGCGTTCGCAGGCGTCGTTCCGGTAAACCATATTGGTTTACGGAAAACAAGATCAACATATATTACAGCTCCGGAAGAATAAATACCGTCGGAAGTGCTTGATGTAATTCTGTCTAAAATATTGCCTTTGTCGAGCGTTACATTAACAGCGCCGGAAACAGCGGACATATTTCTCGGGTTAGCGTTGTCATATTGTCTTGCCGCTATCTGATAACTGCCGTTTATTGTAAGAGGGATATCGGCATAAAAATTACCGGCGCTGCCTTGTATCGGCTGAGTTAAAGTAGTCCAAGCCGACTGATCTCCGTTAAAGTTCAATGTATATTCAACAATCGTATTGGCGGAAACATTTGTTAAAAGACCGTTTATTCTGAATGATACATTCTGATACTGGGTTCCTGCCGTTACTACGGCGCCGTCTCTTATTATAGAAACAGAAGGAGCCGCAGGCAGGCTTGTTTTAACCCGAAGATTTGCGGGAGTCTGTCCGTTAAAAATGGTTCCGTTAGTGATAGCGCCTTGTACATATAGATTTTCGGCATCATCAACTATACTTACATTTGAGCCTAAATTAAAGCCTGCAATTCCTAAAACATTAGCTCCGGTATTCTGCCCCGCTGTGACTGTATACGAAAAACCGATGCTTCTGGTTCCTGTAATATTCGTAAATGTCGCGACAGCCGGAGCTCCTCCCGTAACGCCTGTCAGCTCAAGCGATAAATTGCCTGTATTTCCCTCTACAGCAATATCCTCGGAGAAGTTAATATTTATATTGATTATACTTCCTATACCGTGTTCTCTTGAAGACGCGGTTGTGGAAGTAAAGCCGAGTATCGAGGGGGGTTCTTTGTCTATAACTATATTGGTCATTCCGGCAAGAGAAGTGCTGCTTGCGGGATTAAAAACGCCCGCGGGAATATTTACCATAGTACCCGCGTCAACGCTTACCCACTTTGACTGAGAAAATCCGTTAAATGCAATGCTTGTTACATTTAATTTACCATTAGATGAATCTCCCCCGTAGCCCGGCGTCGCGAAATTACTTCCGATAACTCCGTCTACATAGTAGATAAAGTTTATAGTAGATGTATTGTTTCCTCCAAGATAAAACGCTCTTCCGCCGTTATTAAGATTTAAATACGGAGCGTTAGATGCATTAATTGTATCATCGGCGTCATGAAACTTTACAGGTTTATTAAAAACAAGATCGATAAATACCGGGCGAAGCGGCTGCGAAATAACATCGGTAAATTTATTGTTTCCGTATATTCCGTCGCTCGTTGTCGATGTAATTAAAGCAAGAGTGGGGTTATCCGTTTCTATCATTATTAACGGATCGATGGTTCGTGTGTTTCCGCTTAAATCGGAAAGCGAAATAATAATATTTACTATCGCTTCGGTATTATTATTACTAAAATTAAGCGGCGCTGTCCGCCATATTCCTCCCAAACCTCCGCCGGGATTAGCCGTAAATTGACTTACCTGCAGGGGAATATTTGTCGCTTCTCCTCTCCATGCTACGGAGAGGTTGCCGAATTTACTTCTAAGAACATTTTCTGTTAATCCGCTCCATGCTTCTCTTGAATCATCATTCCATGATCCTTCAAACCATATACTTTCCGTCGCTTTGATGGTAGAAATCATCGAATCCACAAGCGGATAAGCTAATTCCTGCACCGGCGCGCCTCCTTCCCTTTGTATAAATACTTTTTTAAGTTCAAGAGAAGGATCATTTCTGTCAGGTTCAGTTGTAAACTGGTATGTTGACGCTTTCGGATTTGACGCGGTATCCGTATTGCTTGCCACACGGACTATAAAAGCCATTTCCGAAACCGAGAACTTTCCGGCTCCCAAGCCGATATTTAAATCATTAAAGAGATTTAAATTTTTGCTGAACCTGTAATTATCAAGGTCTGTAGTATTAATAAAATCAAGAGAATCCGCTCGCCAGAGCATTACTCCGTTTACGGTATCATGCCTTCCGTTTAACGGAACGTTAAACCAGCCTTCATAAGTTCTGTCGGAATAAATAAGCCTTGCGTTCGCAGTATTAGGAGCGTCAGGTCTAATCCACGCAATAACTACCGAGCTTACATAAGTTTCCTGTGACACGCCGCCTTCAATTTCGGCGTATCCTTCTATGACAACATTGCCGGTAGAATCGCCGAAGAACGGAGTATTCCCCGAAGGTTTGGTTATCTCTTTAATCCTCGGTGTCGCATTGCTTTCTATATTGAAGTAACCTGAATATACGCCGCTGTTACCGGCTTTGTCCTGTACGGTAACATCAATCTTAAACGGAGCAATTCCGTATTCACCGTTAGCTGTAAATTCCCAGCTTCTTGTAAATGAATTATCCGAATAAATATTGGTTTCTGTCCATGTGTCCGAGGTAGGAGCAAGAGTAAGTTCGTCTAGTCTGGTTAAAACCCACGAAACAGAGTCTAAAAAATTCTTTCCGTACGCTATATTGTTTCCGTTTTTTTGGTTCCTTAATAAAAACGCCTTTACGGGATCTTCAAAATGCGCAAAGTCAATTATAGTCCACGGTTTTTCCGCTTCCGGAAGATACGCGAAGAACCCCTGCGATCTGTATTGTTCGTTGCCGACAGGGTCTGTTAAACGCGTAACAATCTGCATATATGTCGGGCTGCTTCCGTTCAAATTCATTCCAACCGCAATAGCGCCGACATCTATGGAGCCCATCTTCGCGGTTATTGTTTCTTCATGGCGGTGATAAACTACTTTTCCTTCCTGTGTGTCAAGATGATGCTTATTTGTAAACTCCATTACTAGAGTTAACGGTAAAACCGCTTCATCATCTATTAAATATTTTATCTGCCAGGGAGCGTCTGTAACCCAGCTGCTTATAAAATTTCTTGTCGCGTCGGGTCTGTTTATAGGATCGTAGATATAATTTTCGAATTCGGGAGGAACATCCGGATTTCTAAATCCGCCTCCCGGCAGATCCGCGACTCCCATTCTTAAAACGGGACTTAAAGGAGAAAGGATCATAAACTGAGGTTCTCTGTTATTATAATAAACTTTTATTCTTTCTGTCGATTCGGAATCATGATTGCCGGGACGATCCCACGCGCTTACCGTGATAAACACATCCCCTGTTCCAATATAATCCTTTAATGTAATCGGAACATTCCAGCTGACTGTTTCTCCCGATAAATTCCAATAATGCTCTTCGATCTCAAAGACGCTTTCATAATCGCTTGCGCTGTAAACGCGCCATTCTTTATTTGCGTCTTCCTTGTAATACCATACGTTTGATTCAAATTTCCATTCTCTGTCTAAACGTATTGTTGTCTTATAAGTTCTGTCAAAAAAATCCAGTTTAACTTCCATTCTGTCTACGCCGTTATTGCTGCGCGCTGTTCCTTTTAAGTTAAACACTGTGTTTACGGGGATTTCTTCCTGATTTTCTTCCAGCGAAGGACTTACTATTTTTACAACGGGTCCCCTTATATTAATATGAGGTCCTAAAGCGATTTCGCAGACAGATAAAGAGATAACCAGAAAAATCGCCGCCGAAAAAGTTAAAATAAAATTATATAATATTTTTTTCTTCATGATTTTACTCCTTACCTGAATCCTCTGCCGTTTCCATCGTTCCAGTCGGCAGTCCAATACATTTGTTCAAAGCGGTAGTTTACGGCGCCGTATGTACAGAGTATTGAACCGTAATTAGCGATTTTCCATAATGATCTGCCTTCGTTTCCTCCACCAGTCCCGCCTGTCGGCCATCCCCAGCATCTTCCTTTTTGATACCAGTCTGTAACAATATCCCATGACACCCATATATAGTTATTACTAGTTCTACCGGCAGCCTGACCCCCGGCACCGCCGGCAGGCTCCGTCTCGGTGCCAACGCGCCATAAAAGCCTTGTAAAATAATCCAGATGTGTATTATCGGCAACAGGGAACGGAACAGTGGACTCATTCAGCGGGAAACCCGCAATAGTCGTGTTAACCGGTTTATCAAACCCTTGCATATAAATACGCCGTGTTCCGTTATTTGTCCCGGGGAAATTTGCGTTATCGGCGTTTCTTCCGCCTGGATTTCTGTGAAGAACTGTTGTTTTAAACACTCCTTCGGAATCCCATACGGCCGAAACCGCAAGCGCAGGACCTCTGATTGCCGCAGTTGTTCCCGAACTTATAATATCTTTTTTTGCATTTGCGACAACATAATCCCTTCTTCCCGAAAACAGCCTTGAATCGGTATCACCCGCGGCGTCACGATTATCCATTGCACCTGAACCTGTTGCATATGCGTCTCCGGCATAGAAGAATCTGCCTTCTGTTCCGCCTGCCGCGGTTGTTGTAATTCTGCCTGTAGTATTATTTGTGTAAGCCGCAAACACCGAAGCATGATATGTTGCAGCGCCGGCGGAACTAAATGTTCTGTAATTTCTTCCGGACATTACCGCATTTCCTGCCGTATTCAAATTATCTTGTGTTATTGCGCCGTTCTGACTAATGGGAAGATTCGGTACGGTTGCTGTCTGCGAGGTAACCGGTACTAAAAGCGACTCCCAATAACCGTTACCGTCTACCGGAACAGTTGCCTGAATATCTGTATTACCGGTTCCGCTCATGCGGCTTCCGGCGTTTCCTATCCAGCCATTTGCAAAACCGGGATTGCCTCCTAATAACGCGTATCTGGCTTGAGTGGGTGTAGTATTTGAAGCATGAACTGTACCCGCGTTTATGTTCGGATGATTAAAGAATTGATCTCCGGTGCTGTGATTATCGTTGAAAGTAGTAAATACAACACTGGTATTAGTTCCGGTTCCCGCCGCCGCAGGAGTAAAATGAGTTCTGATTGTATCATAAAAAATTGTTGCACCCGGTGTTTCGCAGTCAATTCTTACCCTTGTATCAATTTTTGGCCTGTTTGCGCCTCCAAAATATCTAAACATATTACTGTCCGCGTCAAAAAGACCGTGGAAATGATCGCTGTGCGAATATCTGTCTACGCGTATTACAGGAGATGCCGTTCCGCCCGACCAGAATCTGTATGTTCCGCCTTGTACCGGAGTCGTTATATTTCCCGCTTTATCCCTGAACGCGCCGTCTTCGATAAGCACTTCCCAAATACGGCCGTCATCCAATTCTTCAGGAAGCGTAATTGTAGCTGTTCTTCCGCTGATCGACGCGGAAGTTGATAATATCCTCAGCCATTTCCATTCAGCCGAATTGAAAACTTCGCGTAACGGCCCTATTCCTTCATAAATATCGTGCCGGAACGCAAGCACCCACTTCGCATCTAAATCAGGCCTTACAGAGCCGTTTACACTTCTAAGACCTCGTGTTGTGTATGTATAATAATTATTTTCGTGCCTGTCCTGAAGAATCTGATTTATTGACGGATTGGTTGCCGCACCTGCGGTGATTATTTGGGCTGGCGTGTATCTCGATCTTGGCAGTCCGTTCGCATCCAGCCATTTTAACCTGTTTTGAAAAGTCGTAACATCGGCGGAGCTTCTTGGAGTTCTTTCGAAAGGATTAGCGGAGTTATTGTAAAATTCGGAAGTATAAAGTTTGTTAAATTCCTCGTTGGATAATACGGGAGGAACTCCCCAATTACCGTAAGGGCGAATAATTATCGTTCTTCCCGACTGCGCGATTATATCTTTATCAAATTCGATTTTTATTTCTCTTGATCCAGCAGGCAATATACCGCCGTTTGCGTATTCATTCGCGCTGTTAATTCCCTGATAAATCGTTCCGTACAAGGCTCCCGCTCCTGGCGACCATCCTGTTATCTGCGGACCGATCGAATCGATTATTAAAAGCGGTCTGTCAAGATTATAAGCTGAATTGCTTAATAGCGGCCGCCACGAAGCGTCTTCTGTTGCTGTAGCCGAACGGTAATTTTTAAACGTGTTTCCGTATTCGTCAACTATATTGTTAAACTGAATCCGCGTAACTTTAATATTCTCTAATTTTTTATTCTGAGGAACCGTAAAAACAACCGGTATTATTGTACCGCCTGTCTGTCCCGCAGGTGTCGCTGTAATCGTTTGCGTTAAATCTGTTATTACATTTGTTGTTCCCGAGCCGTTACCCGCAAGATCAATTGTAACGCTTGCGTTAGCGCGCGCTATGTACGCCCCGGAGAACACAAGGTTAATTGTAATATTACTGCCGTAACTGTATTCGTTATTCGGCTGCGGAGAATTAATAGCGTCAAGTTCAGGAGCGCGGGAATTTATCGTAACGTTCCTTAATATGTCGTTTCCGCTGCCGTCTCTCGGTCTGCTTCCGGTGTTTCCCGCATAATCTTCGTACCATGCCGTTACCGCGTAAGATGACGGCCGGTAAGTAGTAAGCCAGTTGCCGTTATTTGCCGCGTTTACATCGGCAAGTACCGCGGTTGTAAAAGCCGTAGTTGTTCCCTGATTCGGATTTAATCTTTTCGGAGAACCTCCGCCTACTTCCGAATACCAGAACAATGTGCTGTCATTAGGCCTTGTGTTTTGAATATAAACCGGAGTGTTAACATGAATGTCATTTCCTGACATTTCGTTAGCTGCAATAAAATTTGTATTGTTATATAGCCGTACCTGAGCTTCCCCGGGACCGGTAGTAATTATAAACGCTCTCGCCGGAACCGTATTGCCGTTTAAATCCGAAGGCAGATTACCTAAATTTATTACATTACCGTAATTGTCAGTAATTGAATTATCGCCTGTCATTACTATCCACGGATTATTCGCGGCTGAAGATGTGCCGATTCCCCATCTTACCTGCTGAGAAGCCGTACTTATGCCGCTTGGAACTTCCCATGAAAATTTTATAACCGTATTGTCGCTTTCCAGCGAAGAAAATTGAGCGTGAATATTATTCGGCGAACCTGTCCAGCTTAACAAAGCCTGCGGAGTTCCCGAAATTCTTACCTGTTTATCTACAGTTAATTCCAGCGTAATTGTTTTTCCTACATTAAAGTATGAAGAACCCGGATGTGATAAATCACCGTAAATCGGCGGTATCTGCGTAAAGGCTGCTCTTGTTACTCTTGGTCTTACGCCGTTAAGCCCGACCATTTTTAAAGCCTGAAGGCTTCCCGATGATTGATTCGCCGCTGACATATGCGTTATCGCAGGCGCTGTCGAACCGTCTTGAGTTGTATAAATGATTCTGCTTCCGTTTGTTACATCAACGGAGTCAACCGCCGTAAATAACTGCGCCGTTAGATCACCTTCCTGTACAATGTACCTGAAAATAACATTCGATCCGCCGGCTTGTAAAAACTCGGCATAGCGGCCGTTTGAATTGGTTATCGCGGCGCCCGGAGCATCACCGGGATTGTTAAAGTATAATTTTAAGCGCGGTCTTGGCACTACCGAAGTATCAACATGAACAGGCATCGAGAATACGGCTTCAAATCTTAATTCGGTTCCGATGCCGTATGTGCGCGCAGGGTTTGTACAATTGATATACAGAACAGACGGAGCGTTAGACATAATCACTTTGCGTTCAATTTGTCTTTTGTTGCCGAGTATATCTTCCGCTTCGAAAAGGAAAACTTTTCTTGAACCTTCGGCGAAGTACGCTTCATTGCCCGCGACACTTCCGTCTCTTGTTAATTTTCTTGTATGTAAATTACCGGCAGAAACGACACTGCCCATGAACTCATGTGTATCCTGCTGATTAATATTGTTAAAAGGATTCGAAGGCTGATTAAGCGGCTGGTTTGTTATATCTCTTATTCTGATTCCGTACCATCCGTTTTTTAACCCGACTTTTCCCGGAGCCACAGTCATGCTTA
>JGI24695J34938_10001515_pt1 | contig 19589 bp, 18 predicted proteins | sample TergutCo191P3_FD_34938 | JGI IMG/M metagenome (IMG submission 34938)
GAGATATGTTATGCGTAACAAAAATTATCGTATAACCCTTTGAGTGTAACTCCTCCGCGATATTCATAATTTTTATACAGCCCTTGTAGTCATTTCCTATATCAACCTCATCAAGAATGATGATTTTTACTCCCATCGCGAGTACGCAGGCAATCACTGTCATTGCGCGCCCTGATATGCTCAGCGCGTGAGGGAACGCGTCAGCGTCACGCAAGCCTGTAACAGCAAGAGCGTCATCAACGCGCTTTTTTATTTCGTTTTCAGAAAGACGGTGTTTTCCGCGCCTGTTCTTCAGCGCAAAAGCGGCTTCCTTAAAAACAGAATCTGTAAAGAGCTGGCTGTCGGGGTTTTGCATAACATACCCGGCTTCCATGGATATTTCGCTGACAGAAAGCTCCTTTGTGTTTCTTCCGCGGATAAAAATATCTCCGCAGGACGGACGCAAAAGCCCGGTAATATTGTTAAGAAGAGTTGTCTTTCCGCTGCCGTTACCGCCGGTAATTGCCGCAAAATCATTATCGTTAATTGTAAGATTGATATTTTCTATGCTTGCGCCGTTTGGATAAGTAAAACAAAAATTTTTAATTTCTACGGCAGGCTGCTGATCAGCAAGTTTAGGACTCCGCAGAAACGTTAAATGAATGCCGCTGTTAACGGCAAGCGGTTCTATGCCGTTTTCTTTTAATAATTCAAAATTAGTTAAAATATTTTCTGCCGTATCAAGAGCGGCGATCTTTCCGTTTTTTAATACGCAAATTCTGCCGGCGTATTCGGCTATTAATTTATTATTATGCGCCGCCATAACAATCGTTATGCGATACTTTGTTTTTATATCATTCAGCACGGACATAACTTCCGCCGCCCCTTCGGGATCAAGGCGGCATAAGGGCTCGTCCAAAACAAGAATCCTGCCTTTCATAGAGAGCGCCGCCGCGATAGACAGCCGCTGCTTTTCACCGCCGGAAAGAGTAGACGGCGTTCTTTCTTCAAAACCGCAAAGCCCAACAGCGGACAGAGCGTATTTCACGCGATCCTCAATTTCTTCAGGCGGCAGGCAGATGTTTTCAGCGCCGAACGCCGCTTCATGACGCACAGTCGATGTAAAAAGCTGCGCGTCAGGATCATCAAGCACCATTCCCACTTTAAGCGCAAGCTCCGGTACTGAAGATTTATATGTGTCGCAGCCGTCAACGGTAACTTTTCCCGAGAGCCGCCCTCCTGAAAGATGAGGAATTATCCCGTTTATAAGTTTGCAGAAAGTGGTTTTTCCGGCGCCGTTTTCACCCATCACAGCGAGAAACTCGCACTCCCCAACAGATAAATTTATCCCGTCAAGCGCAAATTTTTCCGCGCGCGGATATGAGTAACAAACATCCTCAAATTTGATTACATCCATTATTCTACTCTATACTAAACAAATTGCTCTTTTAAGCGGGTCTTGTTTACAGTTTTGTGTTATTTGATCATTAAAAAATAAAATTTATAAATAAAATACCGGTAAAAAGCGCTAAACATATAAAAATAAACCAAAAATCATTTGATTTCATCCGCGGCTTATCAAGCCATGTTCTGGTCTTATAAACGCCGAAAGCCCTCGAATCCATTGCGGCTGACGAGCATTGCGCCTTGCGCATACCTACTAAAATCAGCGGGATCAAAAGGCTGATATAAGCTTTAATACCGTTAAAAAATGAGGTTTGACGGTTTTCAAATGAACATATACCGCGTAATTTTTGCGCGTTCATTATGTGAAGAGCTTCTTCCCTGAAAAAAGCAATCATATTAAAAGCGGTCGTTATAATAAACGCGCTTCTGTAATTAATTTTTGCCGCGCATAACCCCGCCGCGATTTGATGAGGAGGAGTTGTTTCCGTAAAAACAGGCAGAAAAAGCATTAAAGAGGCAAGACGGCAGACAATCACAATACCGAGCGTTAAACCTTCCCATTTAAGAGAGCCTGTTCCGCCTAAAAACGGAAAAGAAGACGGTATCAGAGGCTTAATTATATAGCGGGTACCAGGTCCAAAAAGCGTCTGAAGCGCAATTACCATTGCCGCTAACAATGTAAGATTCCAAAAAAAGCCGGTTATACGAAAAGGTATGCCTGATGTTAACCGAAATGTTATTACAAATGTCAGCAGTAAAACGGCGGCAGGCAGTTTATCAACCAGAAAGACAAGGATTGTCAGCAGAAAAACACAGATCAGTTTTATTCTCGCGTCAATTTTAAAACAAAAAGACATTATTTACCTTAACATAAAAACTTTTTTTATTAAACTATATACAAAAAAATAATAATGCATTATACTGTAAATAATCACATCATAAGTAAAAAGGAGAGGATTTTAATGACTGATGCAAAAATGCGTGAAGCAAACAGAGAAAGGCAGAGAAAGTACCGTGAAGCGCACAGAGATGAGATTAATCAACAGCGTAAGGACAGGTACAATGCCCGCATTGACAGCGGAAAATGTCCCAGATGCGGAGGCAAGGTAAAAAAGGGGTATACCCTTTGTGATGATTGCTGCGAATATCAGGCAGATCTGAACAGAAAATACGCTAAGCAGCGGAAAAAAGCAGCTCCGAAAACCGCAAAAAAACCGGCAGCAAAAAAAACCGCGGCAAAAAAGCCAACCGCTAAAAAAACCAAGGCAAAAAAAACAACTGTTAAAGCAAAACCCGCAGCCAAAAAAGCGCCTGTCAAAAAAGCAAAAGCAAAAAAATAACCTGCATCTTCCTTGCTTCAGAGAGCCGTGCGATAACGCACGGTTTTTTTTATAAATTGAGGCTGTCCCGAAACTAACAAGAGTTGCCGAACAACCTCAATTCTTTCTGCGTAAATTTATCGCGAGGTTTACTTCCGCCGCGCTGATTCCAAGACGGGAAGCGATCTCTTCCGCGCCGATGCCTTCATCTAAAAGAATGTCGATATGCGAACGAAGCTGCTGTTTGTTTGGCGGCGGCGAATCCGGCAAGCCGGTTTCCTGCTGCATGGAAATTTCAGGCGTTTCAGACAGAGGCACATAAGATCTTGCCGTGTTTACCGGTATAGAAGGCGCAGTTGAATGAGAAGACCGCGGCTGAGAAATTTCGATGGTGTCTTCGGGATAGGTTTGCCCGTCATCGGGCAGCTGAGAAAAATCCTCAGGATTGCTTAACGCGTCCCGGATACCGCCTCTTAAACTTGCGTACAGCGTTTCGCCCGAGCGGCTTCTTTCAAGCTCTTTTATATAGACAGAAATGCGCTTGTCGGCTTCTTCAATAATAGCTTTTAACGTTATTATTCTTTCTTCTACAAGCTGAGAATCCCTGTCTGTTATTCTGTCGATTTCCGCGATAAGGCGCGCAACTTCATTCTGGCGCTCTTTCAGTCCTCCTTTTGACGTATCAATTCCAAGCGTTTGTTTTTTAATATACCATCTTAAATAAAAAAACATTAACAGGCAAAGAGCGAAGCAGATAATAGAAACAATATGCAATAAGTTCATTTTAACCTTAACGATTACTCTTCGCAATCAATCAGTAAGTTAAGTCAATTTTATTTCCCAAACTGGGATCCCGAATAATAATAGGAGGCGTCTTTTCTTCGTCTTCGCTTTCTTCGTTTTCATTTTCTTTTTTGTTTTTAATTTTTTCTTCGTTCTTTTGACGGGGTGCGCGGTCATCGACTTTATCGGCGCCTTCTCCCGTATCCTGCGCTTCGTTTACCTGCTGAATCTGCTCGTCTATTTTTTTCTGATGCTGAACGCCGTCCTGCGCCTGCTGAATTGCATGACCTTCCCTTTGCGCTGTTTGAGCCCTGCCGACTTTATCAATTTGAGTAAACAGCGTTTGAAGATCAATTGGAGCTATAGCCATCGAGTCCCTTCTTTGCCTGCTCGTCAGGCTCTTCGTATTTTATCGCGCGGATAAGCCCGTTTTCCAGAACAAAGGTTGACGCTTTATATTCGGTGTTTACATCCATTTTTTCATCGCGTATATATATTTTTACTCCGGGCCATACTTTTGTAGATGCGGAAACGCGCCCTCTAATTTGCATATCCTTCATAAAATTTTGTACTTTTTCTATTCCCGCTATTGCTTTTTCCAGTTCTTCATTTAAAATCTGACGCCTGTCCATCAGCTCGCGCAGGTATGCTTCTTTTTCTTCAGGCAAAGATTTGCGCTGCTTTTTTGTATTAATTAAATTGTTAATATCAAGCCGCATATCTTCAAGTTCGTCTTCTGCCGCGGCTTTTATTCCTGAAAGGCGTTCAAGTTCCGCCTTGCTGTTTGGATCAAAACCGACTTCGCAGACTGTATCCGTTCCGCTGTTGGAATTTCCCAGAACTTTCGCGTTGATTTCTTCTCCGGCGCGGAGTCTTCCTCCCATAATACTCGCGCGTTTCCCCATGCAGACAATGCTTTTTATCGCGTCTACATACGAGTTGATAATACCGTCTGTTACAATAACCATGCTTCCGGCTTCCACATTCGCGTTTTCAATAAAGCGCGACAGAACGGATCGATCCGAGCGTATCTTTCCTCCGCCCTTGCCGTTAATTCCCTGATAAATAATTATGTCGCCTTCCGCGTCAAGCACTGCTTTGGAAACAGTTCCTTTAACTTCGATATTTCCCGATGCTTTTACGGAGAAACCGTCTTCAACATTCCCTGTGATAATTACAGTTCCAAGGAATTCAATATTTCCGACTTTAAGATTAACATCGCCTTCTACAGTTAATACTTTTTCTACATTAACCTTGCCGTTCGCTAGAATTACCTGTCCGTTAATTTCCGCGAGAATTGAATGACCGTCATCGCCTTCGCGGACATTCGTGCCCAGAGGCAGCGGAATATCGCTTCCTGCTTTCGCGGGAAGAATTTTTCCCGTAACGGTTTTTCCGTCAACTCCGTTTTCCGCGGGAATTTTTTCAGCGAGCTTTTGGTTTTCAAAAACATTCTGAATTATTCCAAGTTCCTTAAAATTAACCTTTCCGTTTGTTCCTTCTTTTAAGCGGATCTTTGTTTGATCTGTTTCAAAATGATATTGTATATACGCGTCTTTTCCGTTTTGCGGCCTCATCCCTTCGGCTACTTCTATTTTTTCCCTGTAAACCGGTTTATCCGATAAATCAATTAAAACATCTTCTTTTACTCCGAAGTATACTCTGTACTGAATCATCATGCTTTTCAGCGCGTCAAAAGAAAGATCGGCGCCGCCTTCGCCCGGAGGCATAATAGTCATGTACACTCTCATTTCAGAATCATCCACTTCTACGGAAGCCATGCTGTCGCTTTGAGTTTTATGATCGTAATCCGCGACTTTAACATATATTCCATCGGCTGCGTCAACGATGGTATCAATCATTTTTGAATTAAAGTCATAAATGCCTCTTTCCGCAAGCGATTGCAGAGCGTTAGCCGAAACCATCCTTTTGCCTATGCCCTGAGGAGGCGTTACTTTCAGATAAACTCCGTCAGGCCAGAATTGCACAAAAGCACTTCCGTCTTTATTAACAACAACCTGAACATTTTCAAAATCTTCTTCAAGCAGCATATCCGCTTTTGCTTTTTTCTTTTTCGCGTGATGATGTTCGTAAGCGCGGATGACCCAGTCTTTTTTACCGGCGCCGAAAAAACCGGAAGAGCCTCTTTCTAAAATTTCATATTCAAGATGGCGTATAGAAGTGCTTAATAAAGCGGCGGCTTCAGAAACAGCGGCTTCCAGCGTGGGACCTGATGCGTCGACAGATCTGATTGCCCTGTCATGATCCAGATGCTGTTTTACAATTTCCTGCAGCTGGACAAAATCAATCACTACAACCTCCCGCGGCTGAGAACAGCAATGCTCCGCTTAAACCGAGTGAGGTTCATACAATTCCTTTTCTGATATTTGTTAATTTCGATCTAAGATGCAAAACAGCCTTGGTATGAAGCTGGGAAACCCTTGATTCTGTCACCTGCAGGACGCGCCCTATATCTTTTAACGTTAAATCTTCGTAATAATAAAGAACAAGTATCTTTTTTTCCTTGTCGGGAAGTTCATTGATTGCTTCCACAATGACGCGGCGAATTTCTTCGTTTACCACAACCACATCGGGGTTCAGGCTTGAAGGAGATTCGATGCTGTCTACGATAGACACCTTATCGTTATCATCGCCCGAGTACCATAAATCGTTAAGCGAAATAATGCTTGTCCCTGAAATTTTCTGAATGGTTTTCATGTATTCGGCTTCGTCCATTCCCATAGCGCTGGCTATTTCCTGATCTGAAGCGACTCTTCCTAATTGGGCTTCCAGGCTTGATATAGTCGATTCGATCTCGCGGGTTTTCTGCCTGACAGAGCGGGGAACAAAATCAATCAAACGCAGTTCGTCAAATATCGCGCCTCTGATGCGCGTAACGGCATAAGTTTTAAATTTGATATTTCTTTCAGGATCGTATTTGTCAATCGCGTCAAGAAGACCGAAAACTCCGTAGCCTACAAGATCGTCGAATTCCACATTACTCGGCATTCCGACAGCTACTTTACCGGCTACATATTTTACAAGCGGATTGTATTGTTTTATGAAAGCTTCTCTTATCGCAGGATCCTTTGTTTTACGATACTGCTGCCAGAGTTCTTCTTCTGTCTTTTCCGCACTGGTAACATCGCCCTTAGGGCTCATTGTGATTCCCGGCATTCCCAATCCTTTATATATTTATAAACGGCATCCGCCGTTATTTATCATTACTCAAAACCGATCTTATTCCTTCCGCCAATTCCTTTGGATTAAAATCGCCTTTCAGCGGTTCCGGCTTATTGCCTTTTTTGCTGCGGGAAGGAGCAGACTCAATCGGCTCTTCCGACATAAACGCCGGCACTGATTCCATAGCCGGCATAAACGCAGATGAAGCGGCGGACGGCGGCGCAGACGGTCCGGAACCGGGGGAAAAAGCCCTTGCCATCATATCCAAATCCGGTAAACCTCCCAACCCGGCGTCATCTCCAAAACTTGGAGTAAAAACCGACTTTTCTTCCGGAACATCATCCATATCAGAACTGCCGCTATAGCCGCTGCCCATAAACGGAAGGTCGTCCGGCGCATCAAGAGAAACCCCTGCTCTATTATAACCTTCTTCCGCGTTATCGTCTATACCTTTTGACGAAGCCTCCCCTCTGTAACTTTGCCTTGCCGCGGAAACAAAAGCCCCGGAAATGAGATCGTCAATATTGCCCATTTCTTCATTATTTTGAGATCTGAACAGTTCCGGAACCGCGTATTCGCCTGTATTGTCCATGGTAATATTTATCCGCGAGCCCGGCTGCGAATACTCATCCTGCCCGTACGCATCATCCCCTGAGCCTTCATCAGGAAATAAAAGCTCCGGAAAGAAACTGTTAATGATAAAGCGAATTCCGAAACCGACCCCGAAAAATACAACAGTGAAAATAACAGCTCTTATAAAAATAAAAAATACGCCTACGCCGGAAATTATTCCAACGAGAACAGAAATAACAAAGGCGCAGATCGCGGCTATTATTCCCCACTTAAAACTATTCACTGTTGCCTCGGTTTGCCGTATCCTGAGACTGACCGAATAATCTTCTTAACATCGCGCCGAAACCGGACGATTCGCCGGGTTTGTTTCTGTCCATGCGATCGACAATATGCTGAACGCAAATGCTTGCCTTGCATTTCGGATCAACTACCATAAAAGGTTTTTGCCTGATAACAGCCTGCGGAACGGACGAATCATCATAGATAAACCCAAGATAATCCACCTTGAGATTCAAAAACTGCCCCGCGATATTGATCATCCTGTCTGCGACGCCTTTTGCCTGCGCCGCTCCTTTTGAGCGGTTTACAACAAGTTTAAGACCCATATTGAGCGCGTCATATTCCGTCGCGATTATCTTAATGATTCCGTAAGCGTCTGTAATTGCCGTAGGCTCCGGGGTGGTAATGATAACAGCGTCATCCGCCGCGGCGATAAAGTCAAGAACGTTACTTGAAACGCCGGCGCTTGTGTCTATGATGATGATGTCAGCGTTTGAGAGCGTATCAAGCTCGGAGATAAAATCCCTTCTGTCTTCTTCGCCCATATTCGCAATCTGCGAAAAGCCGGAAGCGCCGGCTACAATGGAAATGCCGTATTCTGTCTCCACAAGAATTTCGCGTATCGTTTTTTGCTTTTTAATAACATGGTACAGGTTGTATTTTGGGATCATGTTGAGCATAACATTGACATTCGCAAGCCCGAGGTCAGCGTCCATTACGACAACTTTCTTGCCGAGCCTTGCGAACGCGATAGCCATATTTACGGACAGATTCGTTTTTCCTACGCCGCCCTTTCCGGAAGTAACCGTAATTATTCTGGCTTTATCGGAAGGCTTCCCTGCCTTTGAGGAGGAAGAAGATTTTGACGATCCTGTTCCGTCTTTTTTCCTTTTCATAATTTCCCGCAATTTCTCTGCTTGATCTTCCATATAAAGTTACCTCCACTTAAACTGATCGGCGTCTCCCGAAGGAAAACGCTCCTCTATCTTCTCCCTGTTTACATTAAATCCTTCCATGTTAATAAGAAAATTTACCACAGATGCCCTTCTAATATCTACAGGCACTGTCTGTCCGTTGGTGACATAAGAAACCGATTTATTTTTTTCCGCTAAAGCCGATATTAAATTGCCGATTCTGTCGGTTTCGTCCATTTTTGTAAGAATAACAGATTTATAGTTAAACGGCTCAAACTGCCTCATTATATCTTCTATATCGGATGTTTTTGTTCCGGCGCTGATGACTAAATGAAACTCGGCTCCCCTTCCCGCCCCGTCAAGAATTTCTTTCATTTCACCTAACTTGGACGCGTCTTTGGGGCTTTTGCCGATTGTATCAATTAAAAATAAATCCGTATTGTCGCCGTGTATCGCTATTTCTTTCCGTAAATCCTGTTTGTTAACAACGCAGCAGACGGGGATTTGCATGATGTTTCCGATTTGTTCAAGCTGTTCCTTCGCGCAAATTCGAAAAGCGTCTATGGTTATCAATCTGACGTCAATCGCGGGTATTTCATCAGTGCCGATGCCGTAAATCGCGGCAAGTTTGGAAATAGTCGTGGTTTTTCCGACTCCTGTCGGACCGACAAGAACCATAATTCTCGGCTTTCGCAAAAATTCTTCTTCATTATATATATTGACGCTTTCGCCGATCCACAAAAGAAGACGATCCTCTACAATATCCTGATTTCCCAATTGCTCAAGAGACAGTTCTTTCCGAAGCCTTTCCATCATGCCTTTTATATAGTTATCCGAAAAATCATTTGACTTTAACAGAGCGGCTGCTTTTACAAACGCAGGGTGCTCTTCTTTGCCGCCGCCCGCAATCCGCGCTTTAATTTCATTTAACGAGTCTAAAATCGCCTGAGATGTTCCTTTGCCGCTTTCATACGCGGCATGAGACGCGATTTCCTCTCTCGCTGCGGCAAGCACTTTCTTCTTTGTTTCTTCCAGTTCTGCCGAAGGCTGGCGCGCGTGCACAGGAATAAAAGCGTTTGAATATTTAAAAGTTTCAGGAGCGTGATTCCTCAAAGGGGAAGAAAAACAAAATTCCACCTGCACTCCCTGTCTTGAAAAAAATCCCATAAAGCCGCCGATGCTTATATTTTTTTCTCTTAAAATTTGAAACGGCCTGTTGTATTTAGAGGCTATTTTTAATTCACAGTCCCTGCGGCTTTCGCCCTCCTCAATGTACAGTTCCATCATTTTACTCCGTTGATGTTGGATCTATTCTTATCATACCCACCGCTTCCAGAATAAAATCCTGGTGAATTTCAAGGGCGGATAAAACCGCTAAATCAGGCAGTTCCCTGTCGGTTGAATTTTTTACAAGGAAACGCGCTTTTTCAGAACAAAGAATCACAGGCAGCCAGCCTTTTTCTCTTACCGCGGCTACGGCTTTGCAGACAGCTTTAATCCACGCTTTGTGAAGCGCAGGATCAAGAGCGGAGATTATTCCGGTGGGCGTTTCATATCTTGAGTCGATGATTTTTTGCTCAAGAGCGGGATCGATGCCAAGCACGCGCACCCTGCGGTCATCGTCAGCGTATTGCTGGCAAATCTGGCTTGCAAGCGCCTGCCTTACCTTCTCCACAAGAACCCATGTCCTTCTTGATACGGGCGCGTATTCCGCGATTGTTTCAAGAATGGTAACTTTGTTGCGGATAGAAACTCTTTCTTTAAGGAGTCCCTGGAATATTTTTTGAATCTCCGTTACGCGCAAACCGTCCTTTCCGTCTCTCATAACTTCGTCTACGACAGCCGGATAATCCTTGCGCAGCGCGTCCATAATCGCCTGCGTATCCTGAAGACCGAGAATATCCGAAGCGGATCTTCTAATAATTTCCGTAAGGTGCGTCGCGATAATTGACGGCGGATCAACTACAGTGTAGCCTGCTCTTTCCGCTTCGTCTCTTCTTTCCTGCGCAACCCAAATCGCCGGAAGCCCGAAAGCGGGGTCTACCGTTTTCTCGCCTTCAATTTCCGATATTACAGTTCCGGGATTCATGCAAAGGAAATGCCCTATTTTAATTTTACCTCTGCCTACATCAACTCCTTTTAACTTAAAGCAGTATTCCGAAGGCTCCAGCATCGCGTTATCCTGAATGCGGACTTTGGGAAACACAAGTCCGAGATCAAAAGCGGACTGCCGCCTTACGCCCTGCACTCTTTCAAGAAGCTCCGCTCCTTTTTCTTTTTCAACAAGCGGCACCAGCCCGTAACCGAGTTCCAGAGAAAGAATATCCAAAGGAACAACAGGCGAAATTTCGGCGGGCTTCTCCTCTTTGTGCTCTCTTGTTTTTGCCATCGTCTCGTTAAAACTTGCGGCTTGCTGCTGCTTAAGCCTAAGTCTGTAAGCATGAAACGCGATAAGACCAGCAATCGGAAGAAGAACATACCATGGAAATCCGGGAAGCACCGAAAGAAAAACAAGAACGCCTGAACAAATCCAGTAGACAATCGCGTCTTTGGAAAATAATTGTTCTATCACCTGATCGGAAAGATTACCCGTAGCGGCGGCTCTTGTTACGATAATACCCATTGCGGTAGAAATTAAGAGCGCGGGCAGCTGAGTTACAAGACCGTCTCCGACAGCAAGGCTGATATATGTCTGCACAACATTTTGCTCGCCGTACATAACAGAACCGATAATGAAACCGCCTAACATTTCTACAACAATAATAAAAATACCGACTTTTACGTTACCTGAAATAAATTTACTGGCGCCGTCCATTGATCCGTAAAAATCAGATTCCTGACGTATCTCGGCTTTCTGCCTTTTTGCTTCTTCTTCGCTGATCGCGCCGGAACTGTATTCGGTTTCGACAGCCATCATCTTTACCTGCATACTGTCCAAAGTAAAACGCGCCGCTACTTCAGAAACGCGCGTCGCTCCCTTTGTGATAACAATAAGCTGAACCGCGATAATTACGACAAAGATGATAAATCCGATTACAATACCCTGCGTTCCTCCCGAACCGACAACAAAGCTTGAAAACGCTTTTATCATTCTTCCGTCAAAGCGCCCTCCCTGAGTGAGGATCAGGCGCGTTGATGAAACATTCAAAGCCAGACTGAACACGGTAGATACAAGCAGCAAAGTCGGAAAGATACTGATTTCTGTCGGCTTTCTTGTGTAGAGAACAATGAGCAGGACTAAAAGAGCGAAGACAAGATTTATCGCCATAAGCGCGTCCAGTAAGACGGTAGGCATGGGAAAAATAACCGCGATAACAACTGTTATTACAACAACCGCAGGAAGACTTTCCTTTAGAAAGCTTAAAGGGTTACGCGAAACTCCACTTTCATTTGCCGCAGCATCAGCCATAAAAACCTCTTTTTATCTATATGATCACGCGACCATATTCCTTCGTCTTTTTTCTATCAAGTGCCAGACTTGACGGAAAACCAAAACAACCGCGTTCCAGTGCGTCTCGGGAATGATCTGCCCGACTCTGGTTTCGCGGTATAACACCTGCGCGAGCGGTTTGTTTTCAACTAACGGCACTTCATACTCCTGGGCGATTTTTCTAATCCGGGCGGCAACTTCATCGGCGCCCATCGCAACGACCATCGGAGCCTCCATGGTTTTTTCATTAAACTGCAAAGCGACAGCAAGGTGAGTCGGGTTTGTTATTACAACATCCGCTTTAGGAACAGCCGCGGAAATATTTTGACGCAGCAGCTCGTTAAAACGGGCGCGTATTCTGCTTTGCACCATCGGATCAGTTTGATATTGCTTTATTTCTTCTTTTAATTCGCGCGGCGTCATCTTGTGCCTTTCACGGAAACGCCAGCGCTGGAAAAAGAAATCCGCAATTGAAAGAATTATTAATAAAACAGCGACAACAAGAATCATCCTTATCGCGATACCGGCTACAATTGTAAGACCTGTATAAGGATCGGCTTTTTGAAGATTAAGAAGTTTTTCTATATCAGAGCTGATAAATAAAAACGCGACAACTCCGATAATCACAATTTTAGCGATAGACTTTACGAGATTAAAAAGTCCTTCCGAAGAAAAAATTCTCTTAAAATATTGAGCGAATTTCGGCAGCGCCCTTGTAAAATCAGGCGTAATTGGTTTTGTCGCGAAAAGCCAGCCGCCAATCTGCGCCATGTTGGAAAAGATCGCCGCAATCACAGCTACAAGAAGAACAGGCCAAACAAGCTTTACAAAGTAAAGAATAAAAGTTCCAGTTATAATCGCGTCTTTTGCCGGATCCAATTCGACAGCTCTGAGAAAATAGAAACGCACCATTTCAGCACAGGTACGCAGCATCGAAGGCGCTAAAAATAAAAGCACCAGCGCCGGAAGGAATAAACCAACAGCGCCGATAAGTTCCTGGCTTTTCGCAACCTGTCCTTCTTCTCTTAATTTTCTTAACTTGTATTCGGTAGGATCAATATTTTTACCGGGAGCGTCTTCGTCATTGTCGTCCGCGAACCACTGCAGATCTATCATAGGGAGTAGGGAGTTTTGTTTCCAATCCGCATATATGTTTTGCTGACTAACAAGAATCTTTTTTTCCCGGCTCCCGATTCCCGGCTCCCTAATCATAAATTCCCTCCCGTTATCTGGCGGCCTATCTGCGTATAGAGGGTTTGAATGTTGTTGAAACCGGAATCAATCACACGGGTGAACGCTTCAATCATAAACGGCAGCGATGTAAATAAAAGCAAAAACGCAGTCATAATTGAAATCGGAAATCCTTCGGAAAGAATGTTAATTTGGGGCGCTGCCTTAGAGATCAGCCCCGTTGTAAGTGATGTAAGAAACAGAGTGCCCAAAATCGGCATCGCGATTATTATCGCGTCCAGGAACAGGCGTGAAAGCCCCGAAGCAAGAAGCGACACGATTTGCTCTCTTCCTTCAATAAGCGAAATTATGTTAATCGTCTGCACAGACCGCCAGAAACCGCCGAGGAAAAGCTGATGAAAGCCTCCGATTGTAACAAAAATCAGCATTGATACAAGGTTAAAATACTGGCCCATAAGAGGGTTTTCTACCTGCGCCACAGGATCAAATGTTTCAGAAGCGCCGAATCCCATCTGAAGAGAGAAAAACTGGCCTGCCGTAGAAAAAGCCGCGAAAATAATAGTCATATAAAAACCAATTATAATGCCGATTATTACCTCTCCCATTATCAAAAGACCGAAGCGAAGAGAAAATGTCTCGTAACGCAGATCGCTCATTGTGCCGCCCGGCAGAGTGACAAGCCCTCCCGGAGCGTTAGCTGCCATGAAAACTTCGGCTGACGGAACAGCGGCGAAAGCGGCAAGACCGGCAAGAGCGAATTTCGCCGCCGGATGAACAGCGTCTGACGAAAGGAGAGGAGCGGTCATAATCATTCCCATAGCGCGTGACGCTATCAGCAGGAACACAGGTCCGAATGAGAGAATATGATTTAACATCGCTCCGTCAACCATTTTGTTTCCTCTATCTTGCCATTTCAGGAATCCGCCTGAACAATTCCGTTGTATATTCACCTAACGAACTCATCATCAATCCGCCGAAGACAGCGAGCATTACAAGAATTACAACCATCTTCGGCACAAAGGTAAGCGTCTGCTCCTGAATGGAAGTCGCTGCCTGCAAAATCGCGATAACCAAACCTACTGTTAATGCAGATAACAAAAGAGGAGCCGCCATCATCAATACCTGTAAAACGCCGCCCCGTAAAAGGGTAATGATTTCGCCGATACTCATTTACTCACCTACACAAATGAACGGACAATCTGATCCGTTAAAAGACCCCATCCGTCAACAAGAACGAACAGAATCAATTTGAATGGCATGGATATCATAACAGGAGGAAGCATGATCATACCCATGGACATGAGAGCGCTCGCCACAACCATGTCTATTACAATGAAAGGAATGAAAAGAAGTATACCGATCTTAAACGCGACAGTAAGTTCGTGTAAAATAAAAGCGGGAATTAAAACATAAGTCGGAACATCGGCAAGCGTATTAGGACGGTCAAGACCGCGCATCGACATGAAGAGGCGGATGTTTTCAGGTTTTCCGCTCATCTGCCGGTACATAAAATTTCTTAAAGGGGCTTCGGCTTCCCTGTACGCGTTCTCTACGGAAAGCTCGCCTGCCGCGAGCGGCTGAACAGAATTAGCGTAAATTGCGCTAAACGTCGGCCACATTATAAACACTGTTAAAAAAAGCGCGATGCCCATCAGCACCTGATTGGGAGGAACCTGCTGCAATGAAAGAGCGCGCTTAATAAAATCAAGAACAATTGATACGCGCAGAAAACTAGTCATCAAGATGATAATGCTCGGCGCAAGAGAAAGAACTGTTAAAAGCAAAAGAATCTGCAATGAAAAAGCTACTTCCTGCCCTCCTTGAGGATTCCGCACGGTAAGATCAATAAACGGAATCACAGGCGGCGGATCCGGCGCGAAAATATTCATCGTTCCCTGAACAGACATATCGGGAAACGGTTCCTGCTGCGCGTTAGCCGAAACGGGAAAGAACAAAGAACAAACAACAAATATCAGAGAACAAATAACAGAGAACAAAGATCGATGTGAAATATTCTTTATCACTTGTTCTGTGTTAATCGTTAACCGCATCTCAAAGCCCCTTGAGCCTTTCCCGGCGTTTTCTGATATCGTCCGCGCTCGGTGTCTGCGTTTGCGCGCGCACTCCAAGGCGGCGCAGCATTGAAAAGAAATCGGTAAAACGTCCCGGAGTTATCCCGCTTTTTCTGGAATCTTCAAGCAGCATCGCGTCTAGAATTTCCTTATCCTCAATTTCGCTGATAAGGTTTACCCCTCCTTCGCTTGAACCTATAAGCCACGCTTTGCTTCCTACGGATATTATTTGCGCGTAACGGTTTGCGCCTAAATGAGTATTAGCCAATAATTTTAGGAAAGGATCGTTAGTTTCAGACTGCTTTCCCGCTTTCTTAAATAAAAAGATAATCCCGTAAATTGCAGCCGCAACAAGCGCGAGAACTAAAATCATCCTGATCACAGACCATACCGACGGTCCTGAAACAGCTCCCGCAGCCGCTCCTTCTTCAAAAGTCAGGTTTCGTTCCGCCGCCCTCAGCGGATCATCAATTGGAGCTTGCTCCGCAGGAATTACGGAAAGAGGCTGCACTGAAACTTCGCTGTCAGTTTCCTGCGGAAAAGTCTCCTGCGCTGAGATAATTGGAATTTGAATGAAAAGGCTTATGCCCAAAACAAGCAGACCGGCTGCCCGGCGGACAGTTACCCAATAAATAGCCGCTATCCTACGGATAGCTGGTACATTTTTCTTCAGTTCTCCCCTCCCAAGTGCAAACTTACTCAAAATAAGTCTATCCTAAATAAAAAATTAATGCAAGTAAGCAGAGAAAATAATAATTTTTTTGAAGTTTTTGTACCTGAGGGATAACAAATTACCGCAATAGCTGCCTAAAATGACAAAAATTGTCCGCATGGACAGCTCTTTTTTCAGCCGTCTTTCGGAATCGAACCGAAGACCTCATGATTACAAGTCAAGTGCTCTACCAGCTGAGCTAAGACGGCGTTTGATTAAACATACCGGAAGTAAGAATTTTTGTCAAGGTATCGTGCCGGATTGCAGCTACTTAATAATAATGGTAATTACGGAAATATTGTCTTTGCCGCCCCGCTCTTTTGCGAGGGAAGTCAGGCTCTCAGCAGTGTTTGGTTCGTTTAATGCCGATAAAATTTCATCAAACGAGATTAAATCGTGCATACCGTCTGAGGATAAAAGGTAAATATCATCTGATAAAAGAGGCGTTTCAATTTCGGCGAATTCTATGTAAGCGGTTGAGCCTCCGCCTATTGAGTTTGTAATTATATTTGAAGACGCGTTTGGGTTTCTTCCCGATTCCCTGAGCGAATGATCTACCGTAAGGCGAAGCAAAGAGCCGTTTCTAAATTGATATATCCTGGAATCGCCCGCATGAAAACGGAACATTTTCCCCTGATAAATAAAAAGCCCGGCAAGCGTGCTTCCCGTATTTTTAGAGAGAGAATTATGAGTATTTAAAGTGTATGTATCAAAGGACTTATGCAATTCGTCAGCGTTTAAATTATCCGGTATGCCGTTGAGAAAAGCGCGAAGAGCCGTCAGCACCTGTTCACTGGCAACTTCACCCTTATTTAAGCCGCCAACGCCGTCTGCTACAGCGATTACTACATTGTCTTTCGAGTTAAAAACAGCCTGTCTCTCGCCGTCACGAAACATTTCGTTATTTAGGAGGATCATATCTTCATTATTTGGTTTACCGCAGCCTATATCGCATATTGCGCTGACAGAAAGAGTCAAATCCATATAATCTCCATAATAACATTATTGCTTAATTTGTTTTTTTTTTGCAATATAATGAAGATAAATTTGATTAAAATAATAAGTTTTAATCAAAAAAGAGACATAAACCGTAAACCTTTCCGGCTCCTGCTTCTTTCAAAACCGCGGAACACGCCTCAATCGTGGAGCCTGTCGTTATCACATCATCAATTAAAATGAATGCCGGCTGCGAAGCGGCATCCAAGCATTGAATCGCGGAAGCATCATTCATGTAAATGCGTCCTTTCAGGTTATCAAGCCGCTCTTCGCGGCTGAGGCTTTTTTGCGCCTTGGATTTTCTGCGCCTGAGGCAGCGGCAAACAGGAAGCTGCTCCAATCGTTTAACAAGATACTCCACCTGATCCCAGCCTGTGTCTTTTATTTTTCCCGGTCTTGGCGGAACAGGAACAATTACAGCGTTTTTTAGTTCGGGAATCTCAGCGAAAATAACATTTGTGAGAATTTCAGATATTTTATCCGAGAAAAAACAGGCAAGCGCGAAATTTTTATAAAATTTATACGCGCTTATCAGTTTACGGTATTTCCCAATATAAGGGAAAAGCGCCCAAAGCCGCTCATAAGACCTGCCCTCGCTGCTGCGGCATGGAAGGCAGGTATCAATCTCCGAAATTAGCGGCTTTCCGCAGAGTTTACACCTGCTGCCCTGCTCCAGAGTAATTGAAGAGGAGCACACGGCGCAAAGACCGCAGCGTGTCTCGTCAGGTTCGATGAGACTGCCGCCGCAAAGAACGCAAGCGCAGGGAAAGAGAAATTCCTTCGCCCGCAAAAGAAATTTTTTAAAGATATTCATGTATATATATGGGTGCGCAGATGCGCCATGCTTGCCCGAAATAGAAAATTTTTTTAATAAATTGTGATTGGAACTACAAGAAATCGCGCGGGATAATTTTTTTATCAAATTATGAGCGTGATTTATTTCCTAGTAAATAATTAAAGTGTATACAGAATCATACATTTCATGTCAGGTATATCATAGTTTCTAACAGCTCAAACCGCCTAAGCGTATACCATCCTGTTAAGCGAAGATTTAAATGTTTTTCTGTCTCATTCAAATTCTTGTTTATGGATTATTTTTCTTTCCGCAATATCAGTTAATACTAATAAATTTTTACCAGGCGTTCCCGCTTCTTTTCTAAAGGAAAGCGAATAATTTTTTCCAGGTTCCAACGGCGGACAAAGAAATAAAACGTCAATGTCTACAGATCGGGATTGTGCAATTGATGATGTTATTATTGTGGATAAAAGCGCCGCTAATAAACCTGCATTAGTAGCAGTTCTTCCTTCTTGATAATAGTAAGCATGAACAGTCATTTCAAGAGGCTCGCCGCTGGGAAATACTATTGGATCCCAATAGGTTCTTTCTTCAGGAGCCGGAAGCCCATAATCGTTAAAATTAATAAATGATACCCTGGGGTTTCCTCCTGTAAAACTTATTGAAGCTGAATTTGTTTCATTTTCTGTAAAGTCATAAGATTTTGGCGTTAATGATATACAACCAAAAAATGTTAATAAGCCGAATAAAGTAATAACAGCCATTCCTGTATAAAATAATTTTTTCATATTATTCCTCCATAATGTGTTTATTTATCATTATTTTAATTCTCCTTCTCCTATTCCTTCTTTGAAACAGGGATAAGCAGGTTCAGGATAATTCCGACTAAAGTCGCGAGGGCAATTCCTGCCAGTTCAAAGTTCAAATCCTGAGTGATGTTAAACGCAAGCCTGCCGCCGCCTATGCCTATTACAAGGATGACCGATGTGATAATCAGGTTGCGTTTATCTTTGTAATCTACGCCGCTTTCTACGATGGTGCGAAGACCGCTTGAAGCGATGATGCCGAAGAGCAGGATGGATACGCCGCCTAGAACAGGAGTGGGAATTGTCTGAATAATCGCGCCGAATTTGGTGAAGAACGCCAGTATTACCGCGATAACAGCGGCTCCGCCGATGACCCATACCGAATATACGCGGGTAATTGCCATAACGCCGACATTTTCGCTGTATGTTGTGTTAGGAGGTCCGCCCCATAAGGCAGCCCACGCTGACGCGAGACCGTCTCCTGTAAGAGTGCGGTGAAGACCCGGGTTTTTATAAAAATCCTGTCCTACAATTTTACTTGTTACTAACATATCGCCTAAATGTTCGCAGATTGTCGCGAACGAAACAATAATAAATATTAATATAGGCACAATGCTGAAACCAGGAACATGGAATTTCGGAAAACCAAACCACGGCGCGTTCTTTACGATATTAAAATCAATTATCGCGTAAGCCGGAAAAATGAAACCCATAATCAGAGTGAAAATGTAACCGGAAATAAGTCCGATTAAAACAGGTATCGCGCTGAAAAAACCTTTCAGGAAAATATTCGCGATAATAGTGATGGCAAGAGTTACAACAGCGATAGAAAGATAAACAAGGCTGTAATTTCCATCGGGAGCGTTAGACGCCATACCCATAGCGGTAGGCGCAAGAAACAAGCCGATTACAACGATAACAGAACCGATAACAACAGGAGGCAAAACTTTATCAAGCCATCCTGTCCCTGTAAAGCGTATTATAAAAGCGATTAAACAATAGAACAAACCTGTTACCATTGCCGCTCCCAGAGCGTAAGATAACCCGTAGCTTGCTGTTACGGCGATTAACGGCGCAATGAAACTGAATGACGAACCGAGAAACGCGGGAACTTTCGCGCCTGTGCAAAGAATGAAGAGTAATGTTCCT
>JGI24695J34938_10001517_pt1 | contig 19556 bp, 9 predicted proteins | sample TergutCo191P3_FD_34938 | JGI IMG/M metagenome (IMG submission 34938)
AACAAAAGGATGTTAATTTCACATTGCGTGAGATTGGCTGGCTCGGTTCTTGCGAATTGCCGTCTGGCGGCAGCTCAAGCAGTGAAGGGACTTCCAGTAGTTCAAGTGGTGAACAAAGTGGCTCTGTTTGTTTAACTGACGGGCAGGAATCGTTCTGTGAGTATGACACTGGTTGCTTTAGTATTTACTCTCCATATAATAGCTCTTGCGACCAGCTTATCAATGCTTGCGTACAGAATGGTTCTTTATATACAGGGGTTAGCGGACTGAACGCTTCCAACAACTATGGCACCGGCTTAAAATGCGCTCAACAAGGTGGTACGTGGGCTGGCCTAGGCAAAGACCCAAATGCAGTCGTTTTAGGTTGCTGCAAGTGGGAAACATCAAATTCGTGTTATGAAGTTTATGATCCACAAGAAGCAAATGATTGCAACAGCGGTGGGAACTTGTTCTGGGCAGGCGAAGCTTGCTCGGCGACAGCTAGCAATCATTGCCCGGATGGCGGTAGCTCCAGTTCAAGCACCAACGCAATAAGTTTAACAGAGTTGCTGAACAACGCAGAAATAATTACATTGCCGTTTATGAAGAGTGGCGAATTGGTTCATTTAGTAAAAGGCGAATCGGGTATTTTTAGAGAGGACTTCGAAAATTACTATGCTGTTGCATATAAAATAACGCTTAACCAAGAAGACTTCATTAACATAAATTCGTCAAGAAACAACGATGGCGATTCATATTTGTATGTCTATACGAAAAATGGCAATGAATATGCAGTATTTACTGAAGACGATGATGGTGGTGGTAATCTTAATTCGCGTATTGAGAGAGAATTTGAGGTCGGTGATTACTATATAGTTGTAACTGATTATGATTCAAACAGCCATGGTTCTTACACTTTAAATGTAGGAGTAGCGGTAGCGGTAGTAACTGATAGTTTGCCAAATGGCATGGTTGGCGTTGTATATGGTGTTCCACTCGCTTCAACAGCACCTGCGCTATGGAGCGTTGTATCCGATACTTTGCCTCCAGGTCTTTTTATGATGAGTGATACCGTATCCAGCTTCAATTACATTGGCGGTACACCAACGCAAGCCGGCACTTATGTATTTACTGTCAAAGCAGAGAATGTATCTGGCTCTGATACAAAAACGTTTACAATAATGATAACAGAAGGTAGCATCTGCGAAGCTGAAGGCGAAGTTTGGGAAAACGGTGAGTGCGTAACTCCTTCTAATTTCGTTCCGATAACACACATAACAAATGTTACACAATTGGAAACTGCGGCTTTGAATGGTGTCTCAGTTGGTGGTCGTGTGGAGATCGGTCCTATGGGAGAGTGGATGCTTGGGCCGTTCAATGCAACAAACAGACAGAATTCTATTAATTGGACTGTAATCGGACCGGCCACTATAGGACTTCCTCAGTGGTTGGACTCAAGCTTTAGGGTAATTACTTTCACTGGTTCCGGCACTGTTATAATCACTGCTACGGTAAATGACGGCTTGTGTAACACACCGTCTCCGATGACTGGATATGATCCTAAGTGCATTTTCACTCAAGATTGGATTATAAATATTTATGAAGGCACGCCGCCTCCAACGTATGCACAAGTTACGATTGGTACACAGACATGGATGAAATATAATTTGAATATTGAAACCCCAGGTAGCGTGTGCTATGAAAACAACGCAAGCAACTGCGAAATGTATGGTCGCTTGTATAATGGAAACACAGCTTTGACTGTTTGCCCGAGCGGTTGGCATTTGCCTAGCCGTACGGAATGGGAAGTTTTAACTAATTATGCTGGCTTTGAAGCCGGAAGAAAATTGAAAGCAACGAGCGGTTGGTCACAGTACCCAGGTACTGATAATTTCGGTTTTGCGGCCCTGCCGGGAGGCTATGGCAACAATCAGCCTAGTTGGTTCAACGGCATAGTTGGTAGCGATATTGAAATCGGCTCTTGGTGGACTGATACTGAGTTTGAAGATAAAATTTACAGTATATTTGTGTCTGTTCCTATTGAGTCCGGCAATGATTACGCTTTTGAACTTGACGATAAAGAACAGTCCTTGCTAAGCGTACGTTGCATAAAGAATGAAGTTGTACTTTCTCCAGAAGAACAGTGCTTAATTACCGGAGGTACTTGGAACGACACATTGTGCTCGTACTTCTTCCCCATACAAACAATAACTTTCTATCAGCCGCCTTCGCTCCCTTCAGCAACGATGGTTGGGAACACAATAGGTTATTCAACAGGCAGCAATCTGCAAATTCAACCCGCAAATGCAACTAACAGGTATATTGCTTGGGAAGCAACCGGCGGCGCAACTATTGACACGCTGAACAAGAAAATTACTTTTAACCAAGCCGGTAATGTTACAATTACAGCCAATATATACGGTGGTAAATGTCAGGAGTTAGCAAATCCCGAATGCATTTTCCCTGTTGGAACTTGGACTGTGGAAGTGTATGAACCAATGTCCGGTTTCAATTTGGCAGCTGTTATTTATGATACGGATCCCAGCGTAAATAGCTCTTTCAGAGAGTGGGGTTCGTCAGTCCAACAAACCGGCATTGCTAAAGGTATTCCTCAACAGACTTTATTAAATGGTAAAATGCAGTTCAAACAAGGAAAAGACGGCTGGACTGAACAAAATTTCATAGATGCCTTCAAGCCAACTCCGGGCAAAAATGTTGTGCGTTCCTACGATATGCCGTTTGCGCAAGTAAAACCCGGCTGGTGGGAATTCAATAGCAATAAGCTTTGCAACGATGGCACTCTTGATATTTATGGAGATTGTTCTGACAATGATAGGTATGTGGGAGGCTTTTTCCCCCCAGAGTTGCAAACCAGAGCTGATGCGGATTATAGCCAGTGTCCGAATTGCGATAAAAAATATACTGCTACTAGTTGGGTTCCGCTTAATAACACTATTAGCCAATTCTGTTATGATAGAGGACGTAGCGGGACAGGTACAACACTCGCAGAGTGTGGCTTGGAATTTGCCGAAGGCGCTTTTGTAGATGGTACAAATCCAGCTATTTGGGATTGGGGAATGCAGTATAATATGAGTAATGCAACCAAAAATACATTCTATTGCTTTGAAAATGCTCCTGTGGAGTTCACATACAAAAAAGGACAGGAATTCTTTATTAGTGGCCAAGATGATATCTGGATATATATCAACAATAAGTTGGTCATAGATTTGGGTGGCACTCATATGGCAGCTCCCGGATATGTAAACCTAAATACTTTAGAGCTTAATGAAGGAGAAAGCTATCCACTCAATATTTTCTTCTGCGATCGTCAAACTTCAATGAGCAATATTCGCATAGCGACGAATATAAACTTGACTGGAGTTATCCCCGTCACCGGCATACAGATAAGTATACCGGATACGGTAAATGTCGGCGATGCCATTCCATACAGGAATGTGAGGGTTGTGCCGGAAAATGCAACCGATAAAGCTATAAGCTGGAGTGTGAGCAGCGGAGTGCAAATGGATAGCACTGTATTCAGATTTAATGGAGAAGGCATTGCAACCATAACAGCTACCGTAGGCGGTTACACGCAAACTTGGAAAGTGCATGTAATGCCGGTCTTTGTTCCTGTTGATAGCATAATGGTAACGCCTGGCTTGCCTATAGAAATTGCTTATGATGGGACGTTGACTTTGCCTGCGGTAAGCATTCTACCCACGAACGCCACTAACAGAGCTATAACCTGGGTGGCAAGCGGCGCAACGGTTATTGAGAATAACAAAGTTGTATTCGATCAAAATGTCAATATGGCAACAATTTCAGCCGTTGTAAAAGGCGGCCTAGCAAATGGTGACTTCATAAAAACATGGCGCATAATTGTAAATCTGCCGCCAACAGTTGAAGCTGCTCCCGAATTTATCGCTGTCAGCAACATAAGAGTCAATATTCCGGATACCGCTACAATTGAAAATATAATTCAACTCAACGCAGCAAGGATATTGCCTAGAAACTCCAATGCTGCCGAAAAAAATACTGAGATAGAGTGGCATATACCCGGAGCGGAAATAGCTGATGGCATTGCCTCTCTTGCAAACATCGGAAAAGTAATTCTCACAGCTACAATACCTAACGGTTTAAGTGAGGGACAGGATTACACACAAAGCTGGAGCATAATAGTGGTTGCTCCTCCCGAACCGGAAGAGGAAGAACCAGCGGTTATTGCCGTGGATAGCATAAAAGCCTTCTTCCCGAAATTCGTGACAAGAGGCGACATGATATACCTCGGATTGGAACACGCCATGCCTATCAATGCAACATACAGGGATATTAAATGGAGCTTCAATGATGAGGAAATTTACGATGTAAATGTTCCCATTGAATTTTTACAAGTCGGCGTTAGTGAAATAACAGCTACGATATTAGATGACATGGAAGAAGAACATTTCACGCAAACTTGGAGAATTGCAGTATCGGCTCCTGTAACCTATGCGGTAACAGTCATAGACAACGAAAGCCTTGAACGTTCGACTAAACGCTACGAAGTTGATCAACGTGTTACAATTATCGCAAACTCCACCCAACGCACGGAATTTGCTCGCTGGAGAATAACATCCAAGAATAAAATCGTAGCTTTGGATAGCGTAGAGTTGTATAGCCCAATTCTCTCATTCTTAATGCCGAAAATGGATTTGGAAATAGAACCGATATATGAACACAAGTATGCAGTTATAATAAACGGCGTAAATGAAAAGTTATTATATACCGGTGAACTCGTAGAAGTAACCAATGAGCCTCTAAAAGCCGGATACAAATTTAGTTACTGGAATGTATTCCCAATCGGCATGATTCCCGAAGAAGACAGGAAGAACAGCACTCTGTCTTTTGAAATGCCTGCTACAGATATTATGCTAAGAGCCGTGTTATCAGAAGAAGTTGAAGCACGGCGAGGCGAAATCATAGATGTGGCAGACATTGTAAAAGAATCAAATGTAGGAGAATGGCTAACTACTTCTACCGGTAAAGATATTATAGAGGCCGTAAGAGACGAAAACAGTGGTGCCATAACAATAACGGCAAATGTTGAAAGCGAAGAAGTTGTTGCTGTTGAAACTGATGTTCCGCCCAATGCTACGGAACTGGACAGCATAAGGATCGTTTATACAGCTACCGGCTCATGGCGCTTGTATCTGGACATCATCGGTCTTCCGTACTCAGAAGGTTACTATGTGGAACTGGAATCTCTTGCCCAACCGAAACAGGATGAGCAGGAAGAAGTGCGTCCTGCGCCGCCGGCAGTGCGTTCTTTCAGTTATTCAATGCCTAGTATTATGTCAGCTCCGGAAGAAACAAATGTCGGTGGCATAACCAAAACTTTCCCACTCTCCGCATTCAAAAATACGCTTGGCGAATCGATAGATAATAATTTAGTAAGGATGGTCTCCAGCATGAGCTTTGCTCCTGAGGAGAGCGGCTCAAGTACCTTGACAATAACAAGCCTGGCTTCGGAAATGAAACCGTTAGATTCGGAAGTGAAAAAGGCTTGCCTGGCAGAAATAGGAATGGCATGGGATAAATATGCCGGAAATGACGGAGCATGCAAGCCGGTTGCTCAGGTGAACTGCGAAGGCTACGCCGAAAATCCAAATGGAAATAGCTGGCTTGAAGGTGTTTGCAAAACGCCGATTCGAATCATCTGCGAAAACGATCCGACTAAAGAATGGAGAGGCGGCACTTGCAAGCTAAAAGATGTCTATGATCAGGATGAGTGCATTGATGAAGGATACTATTGGACCGCCGACGGAAAGTGCAGAACCAAGACGGAGCTTGATAGAGACGACTGCACAAACGCAGGAAATTACTGGGGTAACGATGGAATTTGCAGGTCTCCTGTGCAGATATCTTGTGAAGGTGCCAACAAGATATGGAGCAAAGGACAGTGCAAAACGCGTGAAGAGGATGCCTGTGAAAGAGACTTAGGAGTTTGGAAAGAAGACGGTGAAGTATGCGAATATTCTTTGTTTGTCAGCGGTCGCCCCAATGTTTCACCCAACATACACATCACAACATCTGGCAAAAGCATAGTGTTTGCCAATTTGCCAACGAATGCTGAAATTAGTGTATATGGAGTGAGAGGTAATGTGATTTACGCCGGAGCTACAGGTTCAGCCGCCGGTGGTACTCAGCGCATTGATAATGTTGCGTCCGGTGCTTATATTATTCGCATAAGAGCGCCGGGTGTAAATTACAGCAAGGTTGTAAGTATTCAAAAATGAAAAAGAATATCAGTGTTCTTGTTCCGTGCATGGCATTAGCGATAATGTCCTGTGCGGATTTTCCCGAAATACCATACTTAGAACGAACTAGAATTTACGGAGAACCATATTTGGATACCAGAGATATTTACGAATATAAAACAGTGGTAATAGGAAACCAAACATGGATGGCAGAAAATTTGATATACAATAAAGATGTAGAATATGTCTGTTATGCCGGAGCACTTGAGAATTGCAAAAAATACGGACCGCTTTATGAATTTGCCGTTGCTAAAACAATTTGCCCTATCGGATGGAAATTACCAAGCAATGAAGATTGGGAAACGCTGGTAAAAAATAGTGGCGGCGCAGTAAATTCCGGTCACAGATTAAAAGCAGAAACCGAATGGGAAGGTGGAGGCAACGGATCGGACTTGTATGGTTTCAAAGCTTTGCCCGGTGGTTTTATAGATGAGTTTAATCAATCTTATCAAGAAGGTCATATGGCTTTTTTGTGGAGTTCTACAGAGGTAAATGAAGGAATATTCGCAAGAGGCATTAGTTCTGAAAAAATTGAAGGAGTAGAAATTGTCAGAATTACTGTTCCAAAAACAGGAGCAAAACTCTCCGTCCGCTGCCTAAAGGAGAATTAACATGAAAAATAAAATTCCAGAAACTCCAAAAATTCTGTTAATTTTGATAATTACGGTTCAGACAATATACGCCGCAAAGACTGTCGCAGTGCTGGAAATAATACCTAAAGCGGGAATAGAAATTGAAATGAGCACAGCTGAAATGCGGCACTTGACAGACGAACTTCGTCGCCAGGCGATAGTAGCATTGCCACGCTCGGAGTATTCCGTTCTCACTAGAGACAACATGATAGCTTTGCTGCCCCCGGACGAAGAAGAAGCCGAATGCCTCGCCGAGAGTTGTGCGGTGGATATAGGCAGGGCAATAGGCGCAGAATATATAAGCGCTGGGCAAATAGGGCTTTTCAGCGGAGATTTTACCTTATCCATAGAACTTTACGAAACACTGAGTGGCAAACTTTTGGGTAGCATAGTGATGGAAAGCCCGGATATTCGAGGCTTGCTGACAGCCATAAGAGCACAAGCTCCGGCACTGTTCGCTGAGATTAAACTAAGTGAAAATGTGAAGAAAGTTGAGAGTGTAGAGTTGAAAGTGGAGAGTGAAGAATTAAAAAGACAGGAAACCCAGGAAAATAACTTTCAACTCTCAACTCTTAACTCTCAATCTCAAAAGAAATCCAAAACTCCATTCTACGTTGCTCTTGGCTTGGACATAGTCGGTGCGGCCATTCTTGGCGTTGGCTTGTACACGCACATGGACGCAAGCGATAAATACGATAAATACAAAAACATGCCGCCGAACTTAAACGAAGAGGAATACAGCAAAGTTTATAAAGATGTTGATGCGGCAAAAGCAGATAGAAACATTTTTTACGCGATAGGAAGCGCATTGCTGGTCACAGGCATAGCAGTCCACATTTATTTCTGAGGAATGCTAAATACTCCGTTGTTTTCCGAGTACCATGAGATGAAATTATTTGCGGTTAACGGCTTTGCCATAAAATAGCCTTGCCCTATGTCGCAGCCTACGCCGTTCAAATATTCGTAGTCTGGCTGGGTTTCTATGCCCTCTGCTATTGTTTTTATATTTATAGAATGAGCCAGATCGACTATAGCTTTTACTATCTCCTTTGACTCCTTGTTTTCTCCGAGATTGCGAACAAAAGACTGGTCTATTTTCAAGTAGTCTATCGGCAATTTTTGCAAATACTGGAACGAGGAATAACCCGTTCCAAAGTCGTCCAGCGCAATTTTGATATTGGCTTTGTGAAAGCGATTGAGGCCATCAAGAACATGCTGAAAATCCGCAATCATCGCGCCTTCTGTTATCTCAATCTCCAAACATTCGGGCGGCAAGTTCTTTTCGTTCAGCCAGCCCAACACCCTGTTCACAAAATTGGGTTGCAGCAAATTATATGTAGAGACGTTAACTGCGATGTTCACATCAATGCCGCTTCTCTGCCAGAGCGTCAGTTGCAAAATAGCCTGCTTAATTACAAACTCCGTGATGTTTTCAATCAATGTGCTCTGCTCTGCCTGCGGAATGAACAACCCAGGCGGCACAAAACCCTTTACCGGATGATTCCATCTTATCAACGCTTCCGTTGAGCGCACTTTCCCTGTTGCCAGATCTATTTTCGGCTGATAAACCAAGAACATCCATCTGCTTCTTATCGCAAGGTCTATTTCGCCGAGAATATCGGTATCTTTTGAATGAGGCTGGTTTGTGTTCGTGGGAACATACACAGCCAGATCTTTCATTTGCCTTGCGGCGGTATCTGCGGCTTCTTCTGCATAGCGCAGCGGCAGATTGCCTGAGTTGATCTCCGAAAATTCGGTAAAGCGGTAAAAGCCAAGATGAGCGTCTGCGTGTATAAAAAAACCGCTGTGGAGAAAATTCTTTTTAGTTAAGTTTTTCAAATTATCTTCAAATTTGTCTTTTTTAATTTCCCCATCGCTTTTTCTGAAAAAGAATGCTATCTGGTCCGGATTTATGGAGTATGTATCTATTTTCGCATTTATGGTTTTTGCAAGCTCAATGCCTCTGTTTCTAAATTGGTTGAATATGCTTTTTGTCACATCGTTTCCGAATGTTTCCGAGAGTATTTTCTTGTTCGAAATTAGAATAGCCACTATCACAAAATGTCCGGGCGCATGAATGTTTTCGAGCTCCTGCAATTTTTCGCAAAGAGCTTGCCTGTTAGGCAACCCCGTTGGAATGTCCACAAGGCGAATATCCTTCTCATGTTTCAAATATTTTTTCAGCATATTGCTCAGGCTTCCGACTGCGATGGCAACTGCGGCAAAGCAAAATGCGACAATCACCCACATGGCAGACCCATATCCGCTCAGATCTATCCCAAGCGGGCTAAAGCACGTGGCTACCGTTATTGCGAACAGAAGTCCTCGAAATTCACCGAAAAAGAAAGCGGCGCAGATCACAGGTATAAGGCTTAGATAAGTTGTTTCCGGAATGCGAAAAATCCCAACTATTACAAAGATCAAAATCTGCAAAATAACAATGCCGGCTCCTATTTTGATTTCGGAGCGTTTATCTTTCAGTTGCAAGCATTTCTTTATGAACTTTGGCATAGCAGAGGAACAATATAGAAAAAATCCCGGAATTTTTCTACCTTCCCCATACATGCCAGCAAAGAAATCCAACATTCAGTATGTATGCCGTGAATGCGGAGAGAGGTTCGCAAAATGGGCCGGCAAATGCCCCGAATGCGGAGCGTGGAGTTCATTAGATGAACGGGAAGTTGAAACCAAAAATCGCGGCATCGGGGTTGTAGGAGCAATACCTTGTGGTTACCCTTACAACCCAATATCACAAATTCCCACGGAAAACACAAAACGTTTATCCACTGCAAATCCGGAATTCGACAGAACATTAGGTGGCGGCATGGCTCCGGGTTCTTTGGTCTTGATAGGCGGTGATCCGGGCATAGGCAAATCCACGCTGGTTTTGCAAACACTTTCCACAATGGCGGCGGCGGGTTGCAAAACTCTTTATGTGAGCGGCGAAGAAAGTGCGGCTCAGGTCAAGTTGAGGGCAGAGCGGCTTGGTGCGGCAGGCAGCGATATGCTTTTGCTTTGCGAAACCTCGCTCAACAAGGTTCTGGAATGTGCCGATCAAATCAAGCCGCAGGTGATGGTGATAGATTCCATTCAAACCATGTACAGCGAAGAACTTCCCGGCACGCCGGGCAGCGTTTCTCAGCTTCGTGAGTGCGCATTGAAGCTCATGGTCTATGCGAAAAATACCGGCACGGTTACCATGCTTATTGGTCACGTCACAAAAGATGGCCAAATAGCGGGGCCGAGAATTCTTGAGCACATGGTTGACACGGTTGCATATTTTGAAGGCGATAAAAAGGGGCAATACAGAATTTTGAGAACGGTGAAGAATCGTTTTGGGGCAACGGATGAAATCGGGGTTTTTGAGATGACTTCTTTGGGTCTTATACCCGTGCAGAATCCTTCCAGAGTTTTTTTGCAGGAGGGCGCAGAGCTTTCGCCCGGCAGCGTTGTGAGTTGCACCATAGAGGGCAGCCGTGCGTTGCTTTTTGAAATTCAGGCGTTGGTTGGCAAAACCAGTTATGCTATTCCGCAACGTGTTTCCGCAGGAGTGGAGGCAAAAAAACTGACGATAATTCTTGCGCTTTTGGAGCGTTTCGCAAAGCTTCAAACCGGCAATTCGGATGTGTTTGTTTCCGTAGCCGGAGGTCTTAGGCTTGACGATCCTGGCATAGATTTGTCTTTAGCCTTGGCTGTTGTGAGCAATGCGTTGAACATAAGCCTGCCTTCACGCAGCATTGTGATAGGTGAGCTTGGTCTTTCGGGTGAAATTCGCACTGTAAGTTCGCTGGATTTGAGGATTAAGGAGGCGCATAGGCTGGGTTTTGAGAAAATAGTAGTGCCGGCAAACGCCAAAGTTCCTGTTGTGAAGGGAGTTGAGATCAAGAAGTTTGCTAGGCTGGAAGAGGCAGTGGCGTGGCTGAGGGGATAAAAATTAACCATAGCTTGTGATAATTGTATATTCCCCCTCGTGTCTAAAACATTATCTGAAAACGAAATTGGACGGGAGCAAGGAAAGGCAATATCTTGGGCAGGCGTACGCAAAGGCGATACTCTGAATTCGGTAAAGAAATTCCTCAAGCAACTTAAATCAAGCGAAAACTTGCCAAAGCTACCGGAAAGCAAGGGGTCTATGCTTAATCGGGTTATTGATTTCATCACTAAACAAGGCGTAGTTGATGCGGCAGATGGGAGACGAGTCAATTTGGCAAACCCAGACAGTTTTGAAGGCCAGCCTCCAACGGTTAGGCAAAGAGCTCTTCATTTGATAACTAGATCGACAAACAATCCAACCATCAGAGAACGCGATGTAACAAGGCATCCATTTGTGGCCGCAATTCCAAAAACGCTCCTTGACCCTGATCTAGTGGCTATGGGGCGGCATGATTCCCAAGACAGAATATACTACTTCCGAAACTACAAGCAAGGTACGCATATGGTGGTAACGGATAAAAGAGGCAATATCATAGAGCAGGGAAATGAGGATGGCTTGTTGACGCAATATTCGCCTAATCTAACTACTCCTCCTTTTGACGGTAGCTTTAAAGTGTCATATAAAAAAGACAGCTCCGTCCCCGAAGCTGCCGCTAGTTAAATGGCTCCTTATCCCGCCTACAGCGGCATTTCTGCCACTGCGCTTGAGATTACTAGCCTCTCAAGCCCACGGTTGCCCTTTCAAACCCTGCTGGCGTGCACATTCTCAAAGGTCAAGCGGGGGGTGTCCCTAACAATGAGGTGTCTAAGGATAATATAGCAAATTTATTGCCAAAATTTTCTATCTTAGACTTTATAAAATGCTGTGAATCGTTAGTTGGTTTGCTTGAATAAAGAGAGGATTAAGGTGGCTACAGACAGAGTTAGTACGCTTCGAATGCCGAGTCGGCTCGGTTTGGCGTTTTTTTTGGCTGTTATTGCGTTTATGGCGCAGGGCGCTTGGGCTAGTGATGTATCGTTGGATAGAGAAGACATTGAAAGTGATCATATTTACAATAATAAGCCGGCAACCGAAGAAATTATACTTACTAATAATGGCGTCAGTTCTATTGCAGTAACTTATGATGTTACAGGTAATATAAATGTTTCTCTTTCCGAAGATGAAGTGGGAAGCGGAGAATCTGTGACATTTGAAATATCTACGAAAGGAGTAGATGTAAACACTTATGAAGGTGAGTTGGTTATAAAAGTAGAATATGAAGAAGATGACGAAACCGTATCTTTCACAAAAACAGTGCCTATCTCAATAGAGATTAAACAGCAGCCGATTTCTATAAATACTGTATTAAAGCAACGCAGCATTTATGGTTCTAAATTGTCCGACATAGACATTGTCACACAGGGTGCTATGGGCTGGCCTCCATTTTTGAAAGGCTCTGACGATGGAAGAGATGTTTATGGCTACTGGGAATGGAAATTTGATGATGATGTTGGCCACGCTTCACAAATAACCTCTCCGAATTATAAATGCCCGGCTCCGAGTGGCACAACTACTGAAACTTCTTATCCTAGGCTCAAACAAAAAGCGGCGGTGTTCATACCTTACAATTCCAACTACGAAGAACTTCTAGTTGATGTACATTTGTGCGTTGAGCCTTTTCAGTTGAAAATCAGACCACCTACTATTGAAGGCAATGGGATAAAAATTTATGATGGGACGGAAAGCTATCCTTCTAATATGGTAACCATTGGCACCTTGGAAAGTCCGCATCCGTCGTTTGGAGGTGAAGTAACTGTAGCAACTGCTAAATATAGTTCTAAGAATGCAGGAAACCATCAAATAACCATATCGTATAAATTAGAAGGCTCTGGAGCCCAGGATTTCTTGCCTCCGGAACCTCATTATAATAGCGGACGTATAGTGCCACGCCCTGTGACTATATCCGGATTTGCTCCGAAAGACAAATTCTACGATGGAAATAAAAAGGCGGAAGTAGGATACAATAATATTCAACTTAGTGGTATTATAGGTGATGAGGCTAGCATAAATTCGGCTCTAGATTCTGCATTTGAATTATTTGAATTTGAGACTTCTCAAGCCAGTGAGTTTGCATTGGGTAGCACGACAGAATACATACCTAGAAAACTAATTCCGCTTCCCGCAGCAAAAGCAATTGAGCTTATTCCTAAGCTGGGCGATTATCCTGTCACTAACTACGACCTTCAATTGCCAGAACTAATAGCCGTAATTAAGAGAGCGAGCTTTATAGACTTTGCGTGCAAAGAATTACAGATTCCTAATGAAGACTGCAATAGGGGCAATCTGGAAAATATTGTTGCGGGTTTTATTGAAAAGATCGAAGCAAAACATGTAGAGGCTTCTTACGGAGATTACTTCTGGGAATTTTCTGACAATATCAAAAAAGCATTGCCAACTAAAATGGGTGATCTGTTTGGGGACATTCCTGATAAAGAAGATGAAATCTCCTGGAATTGGATGGCATGTAGGCCAGGTTTGCAAAATGGTTGCTACAATGACCAGATTCTCAAAATTGCTGATCACACGGGTTATGTAGCATTCTCGCATGGCAGCGGCAATTATGAAATGTTTGATACGGGAATTCCGGTTCCAATCAAGGTTCACAAGAAAAAATTGATCGCACAGGTGCACGCTATTGATAGAGAGTATGATATTAACTCTGCTTCTGTTGCAACAGTTTTAACCATAAATAACGCTTTGAATCAAGAGGGATATTTTCATAAAGCCGCACTTGAAGGAGGAGAGGTTGTGGTTCTTGCAAGTGTGACTAATCGTGATGCCTCAAAAGAATCAAAAGAGGTTAATATTTCGTATAACTGGAAATCGACATCATCTCCTTTGAAAGAGCTCTATGAACTGCCCGCTCTTCCGGAACCGAAACCAAGAGTGACTATAAGACCTGCGCTTTGCAAAGCAGGATCCGAGCCTATGCTTAATAAGAATATTGTGTATGATACACTTAATCTGGCTGAATTGGTGAAGTTCACCAATAATGGGAATGTCTGGAGTTGGGATGCACCGATAGTTAGACTTCCAAACCCTGCTGACTCAGCAAAAGATTACATAGAAAAAGTTTACGTGGCCAACTATCGAGCTGAACGCTGCCTTGGCGATAATTATGACAACTATTATCCGGATCAACGACAGATTACGCTCGCTATCAACAAAAGAAGCACAGACGATGGTGTAATTTCTGCCGATGCAAAAGCTAATGGTACTTGCGGAACATCTACCGCATCATTGCATATCGAACCCAGCAGTGTTGCAGCCACGATTTGGTTCAATGGTGAAGCACGTGCTAAAACCTTCACCGTTCCGGATAGACCTTATGGATACCACAACATAGACTACCAGATTAAAGCTCAAGATTATGACAAAGCAAAAACACCGGCTGAGTACAAAGTGCCCTATAACCGTTTGCTGCCATTCGACAAAGTAGTTTACACAATACGCGGAGGAGCCATGACCATCAGGCTAGATTCCTCGCAATACGCAGAACAACATTTCTTTCGCCAATATAACATAGATCCGCACAAAACTCAGTGGCTCAAAGACAAAACCATCGTAGCCACCGGTCGTAGCTTGGGCACAATACAAAATATCACGGATGATTATTGGGTAAAACTCTATAGCACATCCGGAGACTATGTGATCAGCTCGTGCTACCTAAACGGCGAAACGCCGATCACAGTTCCTATTATGCCAAACACAAACTTCATCGCCTCTTCCTTCTCATCAAAGGTAGTGGCCGGCGGAACAACACTTACTTTGAACACCCCACACGGCGGTACAATCAGCATCTATACAATAAAAGGCGAACGAGTGAGCAGAATGCAAGCTATAGACAACCGAACAATAATAAAAATGCCAACCACCCAGGGAATGTACATAGTCAAATTAGAGGCCAAATAATGATAACCAAGTATATTCACATCACCATAATAGGAACAATAATATCAATCGCCCAATTGCATGCATTACCCATAGGTGACCCGCGAACACCGGGAATCTCCGATTTGAATTATAATATTCCGGTTGAACAAGGTGTACACGAAATATCGCTGCATACATTTATCGGTGCTTCCAAAATTGATTACCCGGACATGACAGGAACGCAGTTCAGTCCGGGATTCGGAGCCGGTTTCTCCTATAGCTACTTTTTTACGCCCAGATGGGCTATTACGCTTGGCGGCGGTTTGCAGATCTTTAACAACAGAGGCACAGACGTAAACGGATATTTCAGCAGCTATATGGAAGCAGACGATTTTGAAGCAGACGGAATAGACAAAGTTATTCTCTACTACGACTTCAGAGGATATGTAGAAACACAATGGTCAATGATGGTTATGATTCCTCTGATGCTACAATATCAAACAAATGAAAGTCGAAACAAAGCTTTTTACTATGCGGCAGGTGTAAAAATGGGTATCCCGTTTGCCGGAGATTACAAAGGTAGTGTGGACAGCGCAATGGTTTGCGGATATTATCCTAACTTGTGGGGTGAGCTGCCTGCCGGGTATAATTTTAATGAATGCCAAAAAACAGGGTTCGGAGTAGGCTATGAAAAAATCGGCTTCGGCGATTACGGCTCCATCAGCTCTTATGAAAAATTAAAGCTCAATACCGCATTTTTCGCATCAATAGAAGCCGGCGTAAAATGGAGGCTCTATAATGAACTTGCGATATATACAGGCTTTTGGGTGGACTGGGCCATGAACGATGTTGCCATACGCAGTGTCAATGACATGCCGTTCACATGGAAGCCTGTAACATGCAATGAAGAAGACCCGAATACTCCATGCGGAAAAATTACATTCGGAAGCCGCACTGAAGGCAGAGCTATTCCGGTTTCAATGGGCTTTACCGTTCGCTTTGCGTTTGGAGCCGGTAGTCACCATAAAACTGCAGACAGTGTGCGCTGGGTTAGCAAATTGCTGCAAAAAGATGCTATACTTGATGAATCCATCACCCGCATAGACAAGCTAACTGCAGATAGCATAAGAAAATCCGACTCTCTCGCAATGCTCATGCATAGAACAGCAGCTCTAGTGCCTGCGACCGTTGATAGAGAAACAATACAGAGGCGATTCGATTCATTGGAAGTCATTAGGCGTGCAGACATGGAAAGGGCGAGGCTCGTTGCCATTGAACGTGCCAGAATTGATTCGCTTGAACGTGCCCGGATACTTGAGCAGGTGAATGCCATGCGCTTGGCGGAATTCAATATTCGGCTTGGATTGCTTGCAAGCGGATTGGATGAATACGGTGTAACTCAGATTATACCGAACAGTCGCACGCAAGAAAAGCTTGACAGCGTTGCTGCGCTGATGACGGACTATCCCGATCTGCGCATGCGCATAATCGGGCATACTTGCGATATGGGTACAAACGAAGGCAGCTTGCGCATTGGCATGCAAAGAGCGCAGAGTGCAAAGAACTATCTTGTCAGCGCAAAAAGCATAGACCAAAGCCGTATAGAAACCGCAACAAAAGCAGATGAACAACCTCTGGTTCCCAACACAAGCGAAGAAAATCGTCGCAAAAACCGAAGAATACAAGTAGAGATAATAAAAGACATAGAAGAAGTAGAACAGGAGGCTAAATAATGAAAAACATATTGATATGCATTCTCATTTTGTCAACATCGCTTTTCGCCACTCAAGCCCGTGTAGAGAGCATGGGCAAACGTTCGGCTTTCTTTTTAGATGATGTCTCTATCTTTGAAAATCCGGCGAATGCAACTTTTTATTCCAGATCGCTAATAGGCGAACTAGGCTTTTACCAGCAGAACAGCCTTGGGCCGCAAGATGTAGGCTATTCAAAAGACCCGTTTACTCCCTGGTTCGGTGCGTTGTTCAAATACGGCTTGTCAGAGGGCGGCACACGTGATCCGCAAATCACATTCGGCGGAGTTTTTGGTCGTGAGCATTACAATTTCACACGTTTTGTTCCGAGAAAAGTTGTTGTTGACGGCGATACCGTTGCAGTTCCGCAAACAATAACAAACTTTGATGCCTTTCTCGCCGGCACCATGATGGATGGCTCCGCCATAGGCGCTCATGTTTATGTAGGTATTCAAGAAGGCAAACAGGATCACGCCAGCGCAGATCCGGCGCAGGGTACCATAGCTCCGAATGCCCACGTATCTATTTTATCTATGGATTACGGCGCAAACTTTTTGATCACAAATAATACATCTATTGAGTTAACCTTTGGCATAGCTCGTATTCAATATGGGCCAAGCCGCAGAACATTTTTGGATCCCGGTCTGTTCTCCTTTTATTCGCAGGGTCGCACATTCCTGGATGTAAATGCTATTGGCGGCCAGTTTGTAACCGGCTATAAATTGGCAAAAATGGAAGTTCCCGGCTGGCAAGAAAAATACTATGGTTTGAATACCGGTTTGAACGTGGCTATTTCTCGTGGCTTCCTTTGGATTGGCATTGATGGCATTTTGATAGAAGAAACCGTAGGCACTTGGGATAAAGAAACTAAAGAAGGCGAAACATATTTTGTTTACAGAGAGCCCGGTTCGCATGAAATATTCAGCACAGACAATGCGCGGCGTTTTGGCGGCATTGTGAGTTTTGGCATAGAGCGCAATGTATTGGGCAAATGGCTCACTATTCGTGCGGGTGCTCAAAAGAGTTTCATGTATAATGAATGCACCAAGAACAGCGAAAGAACAAATATCTGTCCCGATAGGATAGACGGGCATATCGGACAAAGCGGCAATTTCTGGTCCACCAATGTTTATAGCGACGGCACCCTTGACGATAACATAGGTTTTGGCATAGGTTTAAACATAGACAACAAATTGAAAATAGACGCTGCCCTAGCCGAAGATATATTGTTTCGCAATCCATTCCAAGGCACAGGCCGTTTGGTAAGCCGCATATCAGCTATATATACTTTCTAAAAATGAATCCAATTCTTTATTGATCTTCATTCTCTCCGAATTTTCCATAAACCAGGCGATGGTTCTTTTTATCCCGTCCCTGAACGGAATTTTCGCTTCCCACCCGGGCGCAAATTTCTTAATCTTGGAATTGTCAAAAATTGCGCACCATGCTTTATCTCCCAAAAGCCCTGCGCCTAAATCCGGATTTTTTTCTGCAATTTTTTCGCTGGGGGCGTACACAAAATTTGGTTTTGGCCCTCCCAAAGTCATTGCGACAATTTCGGAAATTTGCCGCCAGTTCAGCAGTTCATCGCCGGTGATATGAAACGCTTGCCCCACAGCCGCAGAGTTTCCAAGCAACGCAACAAACGCCTTCGCAAAATCTTCCGCATGTGTCAAAGTCCAAAGCGTAGTTCCGTCTCCATGCAGAACAATGGGTTTCCCCGCAAGCATCCTAGCAGAATTTGTCCATCCCGAGCTGCCCATGGCGGCAGGTATAATTGTGTCATAAGTATGCGAAGGCCTAACCACAGTGATCGGAAAATCATGCTCACGGTATTCTTCAAAAAATAATTCCTCGCAGGCTATCTTATTCCGTGAATAAAGCCAAAACGGATTTTTCAAAGGCGTGCTTTCCGTAATGGGCACTGCAGTAAGCGGCTTCTGATAAGCAGAAGCCGAACTGATAAATATAAACTGGCTGCAAATATCCTTGTAAATCTCAACATCAGCTTGAGCTTGCTCCGGCGTAAAGCAAATAAAATCCGCAATAACATCAAACTTCAATCCTGCCAAAACTTTTTTAACGGATTCCTTATCTCCAATATCAGCCTTCAATCTGTGTGCGCCGCCAGGCAACTCACGCCTCATAACAGACCCGCTATCCCTATTCAAAACCCACACCTCAAAGCCCCGTTCCAAAGCCTGCACAGTACAGTTCCAACTGATATTCCCGTTTCCACCGATAAATAATATTTTCATGTAATTCAAAATAGAAAACAATTTTTTTCTATATTCCCCATATCTAACCCAAAAGGAGTTGTCAAAATGGCAAAGATCAAATCTGTAGTTGGCCGGCAAATTTTAGATTCGCGCGGCAATCCGACTGTCGAAGTAGAAATAACGCTTAGCGATGGCTTTGTTGCCCGCGCTGCTGTCCCCAGCGGAGCCAGCACAGGTGAACATGAAGCTTGCGAATTGCGCGACGGAGACAAAAAGAAATACATGGGCAAAGGCGTGCTCAAAGCCGTAGCCAATGTGAATGGCGCTATCGCAAAATTGCTCAAAGGGAAAGACCCCTCAAAGCAAAAAGAGCTCGATATGGCTATGATTAAACTTGACGGCACAAAAAACAAAACCAAACTCGGCGCAAATGCAATGCTTGGAGCTTCCATGGCCATAACGGTCGCTGGCGCACACCTCAGCAAAATGCCTGTTTGGAAATACATCGGCAAATTACACGGTACCAAAAAATATGTGTTGCCGACTCCAATGGCAAATATTGTCAACGGCGGCAAGCACGCAGATAACAAAATCGACTTCCAGGAATTCATGATCATGCCAATCGGCGCAAAAACCTTCTCGGAAGGCTTGCGCTGGATAACCGAGATTTTCCATGTTCTCAAAGGCTTGCTCAAAAAAGACAAACACGCAACATCCGTTGGCGACGAAGGTGGCTTTGCTCCGAACCTCACCAACGACGAAGCTCTTGAATACATAATGAAAGCCATCAAAGAAGCCGGATACAAACCCGGTGCTCAAATCGGAATAGCTCT
>JGI24695J34938_10001524_pt1 | contig 19536 bp, 11 predicted proteins | sample TergutCo191P3_FD_34938 | JGI IMG/M metagenome (IMG submission 34938)
TTAATTCTCCAATTTCATGAGGCGGTTTCATCGGCAGTGTTATTATTACAACTTTCATTTATATCTCCTTGGTATATATATAATGCCTAAGTTCTGCGGAACTTAACAGTTGAAATTTAGTTATTTAATATAATTGATTTAATACAAATAAGGTATATTATTATTTATTTTTTGTCAAGTAACTGTTTTAATAAAAATGACTGACCTTGTTCTTTTTAATAATAATTATTGATAGTAATAAGAAAAATTAAATGCCGTTAAGTTTTTTGTTTTTACGGCATTATCAATTACAAACAAACCTTGTATTATTCTGATTAATACAGTATAATGCAAGAAACATATCCATGTTTAAGGAGGGTATATGCCAGTATTTGATCCAAAGAAATTTGCGGTTTCGGAAACACAACCCATTCCAATTGTTATGCTTTTGGATATAAGCAGCAGTATGGGCGGAGAAAAAATCAATAGTCTTAATAAAGCTGTTAAAGAGATGATTGTTTCTTTTGCAAATGAAATGGGAGAATTTAGCACTGTTATTTCAATATTTTCATTTGGAGGAGATGCCAAATGCCTTTATGATCCGCCGTATAAAAAATCTTCAGAAATTGAATGGAACGATCTTGCAGTATCCGGTGATACTCCGATGGGAAAAGCTCTTAAAAAAGCAAAAGAACTTGTTGAAGATAAGGAAGCAACCAAAGGAAAATGGTATAGGCCTACTGTAATTCTCGTTTCAGATGGTCAACCAACAGATGATTGGGGAAAACATATGACCGCCTTCATCAAAGAGGGACGTTCATCAAAATGCGATAGAATGGCTATGGCTATCGGTCAAGGCGCTGATGAAAATGTTTTAAGACAATTTATTGCCGGAACCGAAAATCAATTATTTTATGCCCATAACGCCAAAGATATTAAATCATTTTTCAAACTGGTATTTATGTCTATTTCAAAACGTTCAAGATCAAGCAATCCAAATATGCTGCTGCTTCCTCCGCCGCTTGAAAAGGAGAATACTAGCAATGATTATGATGATTTTTTCTAAATTATCAAAGGGAGATGTTGAATAACGGTTATGACTAAACTTATAATCTGTACCGTTGGTACATCAATATCAAATCAATGTCCCGCTCAAAAAGAAATGTTCAGGCAGCATAATGAGTGGGATAATGATGTTGAACTTCTTAGATCCCAAATACAGGATTTTTTAAACAAAGAAGAACACAGCGCTAAAAATCCTGAAACGCGTATCTCAATATCCGCTGAATTAAACACCCTTAATAAACTCGGCGTTGATAAAAATGACAGAGTTATTCTTCTTTCAAGCGATAATGCGCAAGGCAGAGTATGCTCAGAAATGAATAAAAAAGCGATAATGGAATCTTTTGATTTATCAAACGCTCAAGTTACAATACACCGAATTGAAGGACTTCAGGTTCATAGCGCAAAAATATTAAGGGAAAAGGGGTTAAAAAATCTTGTAAAGGTAGTTGTAAATGAATATCTTGCAAACGAGAATATCAGGTATAATTATGATATTGTTCTTAATCCTACCGGCGGTTTTAAAGGAGTAGTTCCTTTTTTAACTATACTTGGCATGTTGTACGGTAAACGAACTGTTTATATGTTTGAATTTGCCGATGAATTAATAAATCTGCCGTCATTGCCTTTTTCTTTTGACATGGATCTTTACGATCGCGTTCGTTCTGGGTTGATTTACGCCGAAACGGAAGTTGCTGTCACAGAAGAAGCGTTCTTGAATAAAATAAAAAATTATTCGCCGGAAGAACGGGATCGTTTTATGGCTTTTACCGAGCCTTTTGATTCTAATCTTATAACTCTATCGCCTTTGGCTTATTGTCTTATAACCGCTGAAAGCAGACAGGAAAAACCGGTAATGGCACCTTCGGCAATTGAAGAGCTTAAAAAAATTACGGGTATTCCCGCTCTTATGGTTAGACGTTTAATCCGCAATTCTGTTAATCCGATTTGGCGCGAAAAACATATAGAAAATTGGCAGTACACTGATTTACTTGTATTAAAACAAATTAATACGGCAGAACGTGTAGCCGGCTTTCTTAAAGGCGGGAAGTTTTGCATAACGCATGTTTTTGCAAATCATGATGATTACATCAGAGATTTAAAAAAATATTTTAAAAAAGACTTTAATAGTGTTTCTTTTATTGAATGGGAAGAAACAGAAAATCTTGGCGTGGACTCAGGTGACAGAGATGAGGTTCTTGCAGAAAGAGATAAACTTCTTCTTGAAAAAAAATGTTTATCCGCAGAAATTGTTCAGCAAAAGAAAATGATTGAAAACAAGGAATTAAAAATCCTTGGGTTGTCTGAAGAATTGGAGAAACAAATATCAGCGAACGCTGCCTTAGCCGCTCAGATTACTTCGCGGCAGGAATCAATCAAACCGGACGATAAACGCAAGCGCGGCTTTTTCAGAAGTCTTTTTAAACGGATAAGAGATTACAATAAGGAATAATCAGATGAACATTAATGTTATTATTGATACTTCCGGAAGCATGGCATGCATGGCAAAAACATATATTATCCGGTCTCTTATAAAATTTTGCTGCAATATTTCTGATATTCATAACGAATTATGTTCAGACATCTCTTTTATTTATTATACAATTGATAATTCGAATGCGCCAGTATTGTTTGATTGTAAAAACGAAATAAAAGCATCAGGAAACAGTGAGTTATTTAATATAAAAAAATTATATGATGATAATGAAAAAAATATTATGTTTCTTACTGACGGAAGATTCGATCCTAAAACTGTAAAAGAATTCGCTCAAAATGCGGCTAATTATCCTGATATATGTATTGTGCCTGTTGCGATTGGAGCGGATACTGATGAATATGCATTAAAAGACATATCTACATGTAAAAAAATATTTCGTTCTGAAGACATAATGCAGGCAATAGAAATATTTATTTCAAAATTTTCATCCGGCGGCAGCGGCGCAAACGGTTCACAGGAGGACTGGGATGCGTGATATATGGAAATCATGGGGAGTAAGCGTAACCGGGGCTCGTCATATAAAAGAAAATTTGCCAAATCAGGATTCCTTGCTTTTTAAAAAATTTAAAAATGGTTCAATTGCGGTTGTTTCTGATGGACTTGGAAGCAAACCGTTTTCTGACATTGGCTCGAAAGCCGCCTGCAAATCGGTTATAGAAGCCGGTTTACTTTATAGAAAGCATAAAGAATGTAATTATAAAGTTTTATCCATGTTAATTCATGCTTTTTGGATTTTAAAACTTGGCATATTAAAGCCGAGTGAATGTTCTGCCACCTGTTTGTTTGCAATGCAAATAAAGAACAGTATAATTCTTGGACGTCTTGGAGATGGAATGATTATTGCATCGGGAAAAGAAAAATTTATTGTTATGGAAGATAATGAAAAGGAAGATTTTTTATCCAATTTTACAGATTGTCTTGGCAATTCATATAGTGAGGAAAAATGGGAAGTTAAAATGATTCCTGCAGATAAAATTGATTCAATAATTCTTTGCACTGACGGTGTATCAAACGGAATTAACAGTGAAAAAATACATGAATTTTCACAAGGTATTTACGAATGTTATAAAAAAATGAAAAATAAAAAGCGTTTAAAAGAAATTTCCAAATGGCTAGAAGAGTGGCCTGTCTCCGACGATAAAACATTGGCATGTTTGTATAGGGAGAAATAAAAAATGTCTAAAGACTTTGTGATATGTATTGATGAATTCAATAAGCGTCATATTATTAAGGAAGAAATTTCCCGCGGAGGACAGGGAATTGTTTATCGTACAAAAGATCCGGATACAGCTATTAAACTTGTTACAGATACCGCCGGTGATGTAATAATCGATACTAAAATTATTAATCATTATCTTGAAGAAATAAAAAAAATTCGTTTTCTGCCGATACCTGATGAATTAAATATTACATATCCTGCAGCCCGATTAGCAAAGAAACCAGGGTATGTTATGGCATTTCTGGACAATATGATCCCTATAAGTTATTTTATTGTAAATGATCATAAAGCATCTTTTGTTAAAGATGAAGAAGTGCCGTCATGGCTTAATGAAATGAAGGATAAAAATGCCGCAAAACAAATTGTCTATTACATGAAAACCGGAAGTCTTCGCAGCAGACTCCTCGCTCTTTATAAAACTTCTTCGCAGCTGGCGTTTCTTCATGGAGCAGGTTTAGTATACGGAGATATTTCGCATAATAATATTTTCTTTTTAGATAATAATGATGAAAAATTAAATTTTGTTATTTGGCTTATAGATATTGATAATTTAAGATATGAAGGAGAAAAATGGACTGTATATACTCCGGGTTATGCTGCGCCCGAGATAATGCAGGGTAAAGGTTACAGTACAACAGCATCTGACTGCCATGCGTTCGCAGTTCTCGCTTATGAAATGCTTACGATGGTACATCCCTTCATTGGAAAAAAAGCAGCCGGCGTTGATTGTGATTGGGCACAGTCCGAAAAAGACGCAGATCCTAAAGAGCAGGCGCTTATGGGCAATTACCCGTGGGTAGGAGACGAGAATGACGATTCTAACAGCAGCGATGAAGGGCTTCCTCCTGCATTGCTTTATAATGATGAAATTGCGCAATTATTCCAAAAAACTTTTGGCGGAGGGCGTACAGATCCATTAAAACGCCCTGTTATATTTCACTGGTCTTATGCGTTTGCAAGAGCGGCAGACGCTGCAATAGAATGTAATAACTGCGGTATGTCATTTCGTTATGATGCTTTTGATAAATGTCCTTATTGCGAGAATTCTTTGCCTCCCATGATTGTTATGGAAACTTATTATTATACAAATAACATTCAGGGAAAAAAGAAATGGCTATTTGCCAGGGAAATTCCTTCTTCCGGAATTATTAATATTCCGACAAGAGTATTTACGTTGTTTTCAATAATTAATAGCGATGAGACTGTAATGGAGATAAAAATTTATGGAGAGCATATATCTTTTAAGAAACAGGAAGATCAGAGAATTAAGATTTCTATAGCAGAATGTAAAAATGAAGAAGGCGAGGTAAAAGAAATATTTAATTCGATAAGATTTGCAAGAAACAATAAATTTCATATTTATGCGTCCAGTGATAATATATATTTAAAAATTATATGCTCAATTAAAGAGGCTGAAAAATGAATTTGGATAAATTTTATACGCATAAAGTTTTTGATGATCTTGAGATGCGCTCATATTTAGGCGAAGAAATTAAAGCGCCTGCTATAGGCAAGCTTGATATACAATATGAAAAAGGCAGGTATTATTTTAAAACCGGAGATGAAATATTTTCTGTCGAACTTGTCGATGATATACTTTCCGCCGACTTAAATGATTATTTACAGCGTTTCCAGCACTTGGCAGTTGCAGTTTTAAATACAAAAAGTGAAGTTGTTATATTTAGAGTGCTATTTTTTTACCGCCGCTTTTTGCCAATAGATATAAGTATAGCTATAGATGAAAGAATAGAGAATACTGCAAAAAAGTATGAAAAATTTAATAGTATTGAAGAATTGTCAAAGCTCTTAAAAGAAAGATGCCAAATTACAGACGGTGTTAAAAAATGGTTCTTGATTAAAACAGGTCAGGCGGCAGAAGATGATTACCATGAAGATGAATCTGATAATGCATCAGAAAAATCGATTGCATTTTCTATCTGCGGCGAAGGAGTTACAATTCCTGTTGAACATGAAAAGGCATATTTCGCTTCTAAAATTATTTATAAAAACAATCAAAATAATAATTACGCATACACTCTTGTTGACGGGGATATATCGTTCTCCAATTTTGAAGTAATTGCTAACGAAAACATTGCAAATGCGTTAAGAATGATAGATGAACAGGAAGGCGGATATTTAAAAGCATGGGATTATTACGGAGAAATTGAAGGTGAACTTCTTTTAGAAAAAGCAAGAAACGTTGGAATAATTAGTTACTCAGATGTAAGACCGGCTGAAGGAGGATTTGAATTCTATATAGAAACCGGGCATTTGGAGAATTTAAAAAATCTAAACGAAAATGACCAATTGGAATTAAAAAAAATGAAAGATATTCCTTCTTTTATTAAAAATGCAGGCATGAAATGGAATGATATTATTAAAGAAATGGAAAAAGAATATAAGAAAAAAAAAGAATTAGAAGAAAAAAAGGCAATTAAAGAAAATGGAAAAAGTAAAGATGAAGCCGCAGATGAAAACATTTCTGACCAAGAAAAAAGATCTCCAGATGAATCATTTAAAATCGCCGCTATATCTGATACCAGCATAATACTGAAAGGCATTGATTCGCATCCTTCATCCGATATGTTTTTAATTTTATCAACTAAGGGAGACATGATCCAGAATGAAAGACAAATAAAAGCCAGATTTGAAATCGCTAAAGGAAAATCTGGAATACCTCAATTAGGTTCAATAATTGAGAAAGAAGGCGAATTTAATATAATAAAGCGAAAAACATACATTAAACCTCTTACTGCGTTTGTAAAGAATAAGGTATTTAAAAATTCCGAACCAACTGAATGCCAGTTAAAAGCAATAGAAATTGCGCTTAATACTCCTGACATTGCGTTGATCCAGGGACCACCCGGAACAGGTAAAACAACAGTAATTGCGGCAATACTGGAGCGCTTAAATGAAGAATATGATAAAAGGAATGTTATTAATGGAAAGGTATTATGTTCTGCTTTTCAGCATGATGCGGTGGAAAATGTTGTTTCCCGTCTTAGCGTCAATTCACTGCCTGCAAGAAAATTCGGCAAACGCAGGAGCGAAGGTGATAATGAAGATACTATTGCTGAAAAAAAACAGGATCAGTGGGCAGATGAAATCAGAGAGAAACTGATAACGAAAAATCCTCAATTAAAACCATTGGAGGAACAGCAGAAATTTCAATATCTTTTACGTCAATATGCAGGCTCGCCTTCTGTCAGTATTATAAAACAAATTCTAAATTATGTTATTTCTCTTCCCGGAAAATATATGCCGGAAAATATCATAAAAAAAGCTAATGTTTTACTCGATCAAATAAAAAGTAATAACAGAAGTCTTGTTAAAGATAAACAGTTATTATTGATATTATCAAATATCAAGGCATTAAGAACAACAGAGGAAGAATTTCAGGATGACGGTGCGAGAAACGCAATGACAGTTTATGATGAGCTAAACAAAGAATTAGGTCATGCGGAAAATGAAATACTTAAGAAAGCAATAAGCTGGAAACCAGGACAAAAAATGAGTTTCTTAAAAGAATTAGAAAAATTAAAAGCATTTCTTCTTGATAAATATATGCCCGAACCTGTTTATAACTTTGATAAACCAAAGGAAGAAATGCTTGATTTTATAGCGGAAGTCAATGAAATTCTTTCCAGAGACAGAAGTAAATGGAATAAGAAAGAAGAAATACTTGTCGATTTTTTGAACGAGTTAACCACAAACAAACAGGGTATAAGAGCCGCTATAGATTCCTATAATTTTGTATACGCGGCAACAACTCAAGGCGCCGAAGGAAAAGAAATACGTAAAATTAAAACAGACAGCAGTTCGGATTTATTAAGATATGATACGGTGATAATAGATGAAGCCGGAAGGGCAAGCCCAAGAAATTTATTAATTCCAATGGCTCAAGCCGAAAAACGAATAATACTTGTCGGAGATCACCGCCAGCTTCCTCATTTAATTGACGAAAAGATAGTTGAAAAAGCCATGAAATCAGCAGAAAGTAAAAATATATCAGACGACTTTGAGAGTTATATTGAAAATTCAATGTTTGAACATTTGAAAAAAAGGCTTGAAGATATTAGTAAAATAGATGGAATTGAAAGAACATGCATCTTGGATCAACAGTACAGAACTCATCCTTTACTGGGAAATTTTATCAATGAGCAGTTTTATAAACCTTACGGAGAAGGTTTTAAATCACCTCTGGATGAAAAGCATTTTGAGCAACAATTACCGAGGTTGGACGGCAGACCTGCTTTATGGATTGATGTACCATGTACAAAAGTAAACGGAGAAGAAATAGCAGGAACAAGCTGGAAAAGGAAAGCGGAAGCAAAGGTAATTGTTAAACAGCTTAAAGAGTGGCTTGACTGCGCCGAAGGGCAAAATTTTTCTTTCGGCGTAATAAGTTTCTACAGGGCTCAGTGCAACGAAATAATGGCGGAAGCGGTGAACATGGGTATAGCTGAATTAGATCATTCTGGAAAATGTGAAATTAAAGAAATATATAAATATTTTGATAAGGACGTTAACGGTAAGAAAACAAAGGAAGAAAAATTGCGTATTGGTACAGTAGACCAGTTTCAGGGCATGGAATTTGACGTTGTTTTTCTGTCCGTAGTGCGCGCTAAAGTAAAATATTCAGATCAAAGTAATTTGGGGCATCTTGTTTCCGCAAACCGTTTATGCGTAAGTATGAGCCGTCAGAAAAAGGTTCTTGTTGTAGTAGGAGACGCTGCTCTTGCTGAGTCTCCCGTTTGTAAAAATGCTGTTCCGGCTTTATCTAATTTTTTAGATTTATGTAAAACTAAAGGAAAATATTATGCTGCAAAGTAAGGTTATAAGTTTTTCTGGACAAAAAAATAATGATTTTATCCTAAATAGCAGCTATGATGTAGGCGCGGTAAAAGATATACTTTGGCCTTGTTACTGTTATACGGCATCAATTCCTTATAGAGGAAAAAGCCGTTTAAATGTTTTTGAAGAAACTATTCTTGGTTTGACTGAATGTGAAACATCAGATCCTGATAAACTGGCGGATATTTCATGTTTAAATAAAGATGTAATAGTTTTTATACAAAACAGACTTTCATTAAAAGGTTTTTTAAAGCCTGATTATCAGATAACAGACCTGGGTAGACAAGTTCTGGCAAAAAAAGAAGATGATCAAGATGAAAGCAGGAGCTTTGCTTCCGTTAAAATATTTGTAGATGCGTTAAATAATGAGGTTTTGCCTTATGTGCATAAGGGCAAGTTTGAAAGTAAAAAGATATTGTCTGTTGATGGAAAAATAGTAAAATTTATGTCAAAAGTTACGGATAAAAAATGTATTAAAGCTTATATAATAGAGAAAAAGAATAAAAGAGATTTATTTATTCCCAAAGAACATCATGTTATTCGCGCTATTGCAGCTTTTAAAAATCGTTTTTATCGTTATGCGGCAATTACCGGAAATGATGCGGATGAACCGCCGTATATTCCAAAAGAATCCGGTATTTTTATTAATAAGGAATCTGAAAAGGTTTTTCTTCATTGCCGCGCATTTATCCAAGAATCAGATACTGATGTATTGATTGTTACAGACGGCTTTGGCTATGGATTTTCATCTAAGTTTGCTGAATACCTGGAAAATAATATACCAAAATTAAAAGATGCTTTGAAAAATGATGCCGCTGGAAAAGAATTAATAGATATTGATAAAAAATCTGAAGTATATAATAAGAATGTACATCCGGTCGTTTTTCTTATTAATAAGTCAAAAAATATTCTTAAAACTGAAACTGCCGTAAGAAAAGGAAAGGCAACTGAAAAAAATATTAAGTTTGAACGCGCCAAAGCTTTTACTTTTTTTTATGATGCTTTAGAAAAAACATTTGTTCAGGTTACGCAGGAATATCCTGTTCCAAAATGGATAAAAATCTTTGAAAGCCAACCATACCAGGAAAACAATAAAATACTTGCTGCTTTCGCGGAAAAAATTGGATTAATAATAGATGATAAAAATAAAAATATTCTTAAAGTAAATACCGGCGCAATACGCGTACTGAACATAAACAATCCGGACTTAACCTCTTCCCTTGCTATTCTTATAACAGGAGCCGCAAATAATGCAAATCATCCTTTTAATAAATTGGCAGATAATTTTCCGGAAATACTTTCTATATTATCAGAAATATTATCAATAAGAAATCCAACTTATCACGGAAAGATAGACAGTAATAAATATTATAAAGAGATTAATGAGCATTTAAATACTGTCGAAAAAATAATTATGGTTTTACTGCCGGGAATTGCTTCCCAGTTTATAACACAATCAGAAATTAAAGGAAATATATTAGATACCGAATTAATTAATCAGCAAAGGCTTAATGCGTCAAGGGAATTGGAAAAGTATTTTAATATATCTATTATCCAAAGATTTGATACAAATCTTAAAGAGTTGTTGATAAGTATAACAACGCTTAATAATGATATGGATGCATCATCTATTCAATGGGGTATTAATAATCTTTCATCTGCTTTACAGATTGTTTATTATGATGCAATTATGTCCGCTGATCTTTTAAAAGCTGATACGAAAGGAACCATGAAAATAAAAAATATTGCTTTTGAAAAAGCAGTTAGAAGTAAATTTATAACTAACAAAAATGAAATACCAGAATCAATTAGTTCTGTTCCTGAAAATAAACTTAAAAGAATTATTTCTGAGGGAAAGGAATATTCCCTTCAGGTAAATTTTATAGTATTTTTATTTCTTTGTAACTATGATATACTTTATTCTATTCGTGAGAAATGTCCTGATTTACTGCATTTAACAGGAATACTTACAGATAGAAGAAAACATGGATGTATGGATTTTTCTGTATTTGAAAATAAAGAAAAAAGTATTGAAAATTTCATGAAGTTAAGAGAAAATGTTTTTAAGGCAATTAAAGCCATAATGGAGGTATTGTGATAAACCCAAAAATAGTCATCAAAAAAAGTGACTCAGATAAAAAGACATCAGCCGGTAAATTTAATGCTGATGAAGGAATAAATTATAGCAAGATAGAAGAAATTATCAAGAAAAGAGAAAGTGAGTTAAATGCGAAATATGAAGAAAAATACGAAGATTTTGAAAAAAAGAGGCAAGAGTATAAGAGAAAGTTGGAAAAACAACTAGAGGAAATAAGAGAACGTGAAGCAAAAATTGCTGATGAAAAAATAAAACGCGAACAAGGATACACAGAAGAAAGAAAAAAAGTTGATGAAGAATTATTTAATAAAAGAGAGGCAATGGAAAAAGAACTTAACGAATTATATTCTCAAAAAATGAAAGATATATCTGATAAAATTGGCGCATTTGAAAAAGAACGCCGTGAAAAATTAGAAAAAGATTATGAAACAAGAAAAAACGAATCAGAAAAAAAGTTAGCGGAATTTGAAAAATCAATGGAAAGTAAAAAAACTGAATCAGAAAAAAAACTGACTGAGTTTGAAAAATTAAATGAAAGTAAAATAGAAGAATATTCAAAATTGGATGATAAAGAAAGAATCTTGAATAATAGGGAAAAAAAATATAATCAATTAGATAAAGTAATAGAAGAAGAAGCTGAACGAATGGCACGAGAAAAAATATTAAAATCTGAAAGTGATTATACAAGACTGGAGAGAGCCAATAATGAACTCAGAGAAGAATTAATTTCGACAAAAGAAATTAATGATAAAATTAAAAAGCTGGAAATTATTCTTGGAAATGATACAAAAACGTGGATTAAAGAATTTGATGACCTTAAAAAACAAGCAGAAAATTTAAAGAAAGAATTATTAAACCGTCCCGGTAAAGAAATAGAAGTTCAGCTTGATGCAGCCAAAAAAGAAATAGGTAATTTAAATATTAAAACAGAACGTCTTAGCAATGAAAAAAGCGAATTGATTAAAGAAAACCAAAAAGTAAAAGCAGCAGAAATTGAAAAAGCCGCGCTGGATGATGAAAAGAAAATACTTGAAGCCAGAATAAAAGCAAAAGATTTAGAAGTAAAGAAGCTGGAACAGGATATAGAACGCATAAGCTTAATCGCTGAAAGGAAACAGGATAGAGATGCAAGAATAAGTGATATTGAAAAACCTATTCCTGAATTTGATATAATAAAACAAAGGGAAAAAGATATAGACATCTCTGAAATAGAATGGCTTGATAATATAATTAATAAGTGTAATGAATACAAAATTAAATTCTCAAAAAGGATAGTATACGCATATCATACTGCTTTAAAAACAGCAGATTGGTCGCCTTTAACAATTTTATCAGGCGTAAGCGGAACAGGAAAATCAATACTGCCTAAACTTTATGCGCATTTCGGTGGTATGAACTTTTTAAATGTTTCTGTACAGCCAAACTGGGATAGTCAGGAATCAATGCTTGGTTATTTTAATGCCATGGATAACCGTTTTGACGCTAAACCGGTATTACGTCTTTTGGCACAATCGCAGAAGGAAAATACTAATAATTACAAAGGGTTAAAAGATACAATGACATTGATTCTTCTTGACGAAATGAATCTTGCCTACATTGAACTTTATTTTGCGGAGTTTTTAAGCAAGCTTGAATCGCGACGCGACAGTAAAAGTGACAGTTTAGATCGTATTCCTGTTAAACTTGGCTCAGGACTTGAGGATTATAATTTAGAATTAGGAAGAAATATATTATGGACAGGAACAATTAATCAGGATGAAACTACAAAGTCACTTTCTGATAAGGTTCTTGACAGAGGTATCATAATAAATTTTCCCAGACCGGAAAAATTGGAACGACGTGAAGAACAATTTCTTCTTGGTCAGGATAAATTTAAAGAAGCGCCGTTATTACCGAAGAAAATTTGGAGATCATGGTTAACCCGAAAAATTGAATTTACAGATAAAATAATAGAACCATATAAAGATATTGTTGAAGAAATAAATAAATATCTTTCTGTAGTATCACGGGCTTTGGGTCATCGTGTTTGGCAGTCTGTTGAGTATTATATGGCAAATTATCCCGGTGTTAAAGAAGCAAATGAAAAAAAAGATAGTAATGAATTAAATAAACTTATGCGCAGATCTTTTGAAGATCAGCTTGTACAAAAGATAATGCCTAAATTACGAGGTATAGAAACAAGGGGATACCAGAACACAGATTGTCTTGTTAAAATCGGAGAAATGCTTGAAAGAGAGAAATACAATATTGTAGAAGATTATAAACAGGCTTGTAAGTCGGGCTATGGTTTTAACTGGAATGGCGCAAAATATTTAAAAGAAGAGACAGAAGAGCAAAATGAGAAAAATAACGGATAATTTATGTCTGAAGATGCTGTAGTTCTTGATAAACTGGAAAAAGTTTATATTGCTTTTTCCGGTTCCGGGGATGATAGAAGAATTGCCGAATTAATGCTTTTTATTCGTTCCCGTCTTACAGAAATTGCAGAATATGATCCGATCAGCGGAGACGCTCTGCCGTCTAATGTTGCTGATGTTAATGTTTGGATTACATCACAATCAGGAAAAGAAACTTATTATAAGGACAGAATATTTCGTATTGTTGAACATACAAGCGCCGCTATCAGACACATCGCAGAAAATATGCTAAGTAAAATTATTCGTACGCATGAAATTATGCCTATTTACTCAGTGCGCGAAATAGACAGCGCAAGTATTCAGTGGCTTGCCATGAAACCGGGCAGAACTATCATGGAAAAACTTTCAGGTAACCCAAAATTGAAAGCAGTAAAAAGAAAAGAAAGTTTTGATACTGCTGAGAATAAATTATTTAAAATATTTTTACAAGAGCTGGATAGAATATTGGAAATTAGAAGAAAATACTTAAATGACGAACCTGAAATATATCTATTCATTCAACATTGGCTTAGAAGTGATGTTTGTAATAGTATGGGACCATGGATAAATATTTTACCGAACAATATACTTTTACAGGATAAAAATTATAAGAAAATATGGGATAGCTGGAGGCAGCTTCAGGATATTGACGCTAATATTAAAAATGATTTTGAAAATATCAGGCAGAATTATTTAAAAGTTCTTTTTTGGGAAATTTTATCTTTAATGAGCCAAAATAGTTCCTTTAGATTACTTCAAAAACCAGTTTCACTGGATTATGCGGATTATTCCTTTTCTGTAAAAGGATATCTGCTTTTAAATAAAAGCAAAATAAATAATAATATTTTATACAGAGGGGAATTTGATGTTTCCCTGAATTTCAACGGCGAGAAATATGAATTAAAAATACATTTTTTATCACCATCAAAAATTATTCTAATTAGTTATGAAGATAAAGAACTTAGGATTACCTATGGAAAAAATGATACTAACAATACAGTTATAGATCCGACAAGTAAACTTAGAACAGTAAAAAGAATTGCAGCCGATATTATTAAAATCATTTTGGTAAATAATAGAGACACGCAAATTAATAATTTACAAAATAATATTAAAAATGATAAAAAATATTTTGAAAACGCGGTTATAGATCTTTTAAACGTGAATCCGCAATATTATACAGAAAATAATATTAAGGGACAGATGCCATATTCATTAATTCAACAAATTTGGAAAGGTGGAATTACTATCAACTGCGGTAGCGCGTCGGCTGTTGATTTTTCTAAAGAGATAAAAACGCTGAGCCTTCGAAATTTGTTTTATAACGATATATCTTTTACTGCAATAGAAAAAAATAATACCGCAATGGAATTTGCAAAAAAAATGAAGGAATACTTAAATGTAGACAAAATAACATATTTAATTCCGGATTGGGCATCAGATTTTGACCTTGAAAATATTCGCAAGGGAATGAATTATTATTTTGAGCAGGCATATTCTATACCTCAAAGTATTGCGGCGTTATCGTTTTATCTTGACGCGTATATTAGTAATAAAGAATTAAGTGAAGCATTTAATCCTAATATAATCTATGTGATACTTGATATTTATGATAAAAAATTAACCATTACGCCTGTAAAAAGTTATCATTCCAGTGAGCTTGAGGAAAAGGTTCCCAAAACCAAAGGAATATATTGGGAAAGACATCCAACAATAATTATTGATTTAAATGAAAATATTTATCAGGATGAATTTACAGCTGAAATATATAAAATATTTGGGATTGATTATATAGAAAATGCCGAAAATACAATTTCTATGTATAATAAAATGAATTGGATACATTTACCTGAAAATGTTGACCTATTGAAAGCAAAAAGATTTAATATTGCAGAATCAATTGAAAAAATAAAAAATGAATTATATAAAAATGAAATATTCAAAAAGGGACTCCCCGTTAAAGCAATTATTTTGGATAAAAGAATTGAATTATCAGGTCCCAAAAATTATTCATTTAAAACTGAAAGTTTACTTGCAGGAGCAATGAATCTTTCAAAGAGGCAAATAGCCGCAGGTAATATTCCTTTGTGGAGAGATCATCTGCCTGAACTTGCCCTAAAAACTAAGAAAAATACTCTATATAATTTAGTAGGAAAAAACACTGTAATTGATCCAGAGAGGAGAAAGAGAATAGAAATAGAAGTCCCTATCCCTGATGGTATCCAGGGGCCGTACTTTATTTCATTACCGGCAAACTCAAAAAAAATTGATTTTCAATTAATTCAGGGACAAGGTTCAAAGACAACAAAATATTATGCTCTGCTGGAATCCCCTGCGTTTCCATTATTGAAAGAAACTATTTGCCGCTTAAAACTCACTTATATGTACGGAGATGAAAAACCTTATCATTTATTATTTATTCCTGAAGATCAAAAAAATGCCGGGTTTAATTCGATAGAAGTACAATGGCGGACTAAAGATGAATTGCCTGTAGTTGAATTAATTGCTCCTGAATTTCCGAAGATTAAAACATGGAATGAATTAACAATGCAAATAAATGAGTGTATTAATAATTTGGAATCAATGTTTAATAAAAAGACAGGTATTTTAAAAAGCAAAAGACAGGATAAGAATAATGCAGATTATTGCAATATTTTAGTAGACAATACTATAGTACGATGTTATAAAAACATGTTTTTTGATAAAAATGAATATATTGAATCAACAGAAGAAACATTATTATATTTAAATATTGAAGAACGGGTTGTTAATAATAAAAAACAACAAAGCGGTAAGAATATTTCAACCTCTGAAAGCGGATATATATGCAGTAATTTACGATCTATCAGATCAACAGTATCTGTAATATGGAATGGTCATTCTTTACAGGAAATTGACGCTCCGCAGGAATTAAGAGAAAAAATTGTACGCTATAACAATATATTAACCGATACATTGAAAGTAAATTTAAATAATCAAAAACTATTCAAAGAAATTATGTTATTTCTTTCTTATATGCATAAAGATATGCCTATGGAATGTATAAATAATCTAGTTCAATGTATAGAAGATAATGTTCTTTATAGTATGTATTCAAAAGAAATAGCATATGCTATTGGAGATGCTTCTATTGAATGGCAAAAAAAACTTTTAAAATATGTATTAAATAATATTAATATAAAGAGTCCGCTGGCAGCCGCAAGCCTTAGAATGTTATCAATTGCCTTGTGGAAAAATGAAAAATTAATCTATATGATAGAGAATACTCAGGCAGAAAATATTATTAATACATTGAAGAATGAATTTAAAAATATTATTAATAATAGAAAATCAATTAATGCGCAGGATTATGTTATTTTAACTAGATATTTTGAACTTCTTCTTGCATTACTAAGAAAAAGAACTTATGAAAATAAAATATTATTACCTGAAAGTGAAATAGTAGAATGGTTTGAAAGCGTATTGGATAAAATAGAAATATTATTAAAAAATTACAATGGTTATAGAATTATATCATATCTGGAGTTTGATAATAAGAAAAAAGATAATAAAATTCCTGACATATTATTAATGCTTCGGCAATATTTAACATGCAAAGATGACTCCAACACAATAAAAATCGTAGGTATCGACTTTGAAGAAGAAAAAAGCGATTAATTTGTAATAAAATTAATAAAACCATTGAGTTTTTAGCATTTTCGGCATTCTTATTATTAGGAGGTACTAATGAAAAAGGCCTTAATACTTTCTTTGACTTCGGCTTTTTTCTGCGCTTCGGTTTTTGCATCAGGCGGAATCGATTTTCAGATTACCAACAAAACAGGCGCGCAAATTAATGAAATAATGGTAACTAACATTGAAACAAATGAGAGTAGAACAATTCCTATAGTTCTTGCCAATAATGAAACAGCTACAATTAAATTAAGAAAAAATATTTACTATAATATAAAATTAATTGACATTAACCGGCATCAATATGAAATATTCAACAGACGGTGGAATGCAATAACAAATCAGGTACAAATAAGTCATTATAACTTTATTCATCAATCTATATCTGATACAGCCAGACGGATTATAGGGAGGTAGGTAATGAGACATGTAATTAGGATAATATTTTGTATCCCATTATTTTTCTTTGGCGGTGTATGTATTTTCCTCGGTCTTTTTCCTGTTGCTATAGTCTTCATAGGCATAGGATTATTTATTATTTCTATAACCATGGAAAAAGAAAAACGAATACGCGTTCAAAATAAAGTAAAAGAACAAATAAAAGACTACGGAGAAGCTGCAAGCGGCTGGGTAAAAGTAGGCGGAACAGGTTTAAAAGAAGTATGCAAAGTCGGAGGGGAAGTGGTAGTCATTTGTGTAAAAGGAGCAGCTTCATTTGTTGAAGGCGCTTACAATGAAGCCGGAGGCACGCCGGGCTGTCAGAAAGCGGTTAAAAAACTTGGGAAAGGTCTGGAAGAGACCGGCAAAATATTTACAACAGCGATACTCGAAACAGGCAACGCAGTATCAGAAATCGCAAAAGATGCTCAGAAGCAGGTTAACGAAAACAGAAAAAACAAGAAAAAGAGAAAAAAGATCGAAGAAAGAGAAACAAAGCAGCTTGAAGATGTAGTAGTCGATTTTATAAGAAATTTAGATTAATCAAGAGGTTCCAATTGCGTTACTATGACAATGCCCCAAGCACAAAGGAAATTACTCAAAGGATCGAAAAATGCCGACGTGAACAGGCTGAAGTTTTAGATCTTTCCAACTTGTATATGCTGGAAGTGCCGGAAGAAATAAAGAACTTGCCGCATCTAAAAGAATTGAATATTAATTACAATAAACTGCGGGATCTGCCGGATTGGATAGGACAGTTGCACCCTCTTAAGAAATTGAATATAAGAGGGAATAGCATCAGTTTGCTTCCCGATTCTATTGGAGAGTTAACAAATCTTGTCTTTTTCGATGCCGGTATAAACGGCATTAATAATATTCCCGAAAGCTTAAAACAATTGAATCAACTTGAATATCTCGATCTGGAATCATCAAGATTATTTGACAATGTAATAATTCCAAATGATGTTAAAACGCTGCCTGACTGGATAGGCGGATTGTCCGCGCTTAAATATTTGAACATTAACCATTGCGGAATTAACGCCTTGCCTGAATCAATTAAAAATTTATCCAACTTAAAAACATTTTATCTTGGCGCTAATTGTTTGCCGGAGCTGCCGCGGTGGATTGGAGACATGACTCAGTTGGAAGAACTTGATATAAGCGCGAATGAAATTTATAAAATACCGGAGTTTATCGGAAACCTTAAGAATCTGAGGACTTTTAATCCCGGATATTCAAATGAATGGGAATATATGAAGCTTCATCGTTATGTGTGCAATCTGGACAGGCAGATAAATGAGCTTGATGAACTGCCGGACTTTATTACGGCTCTGCCGCGTCTTGTTCATTTAAACCTTGGGCATACAAGATTAAGAAAAGTGCCGGAAAATTTATATACGTTAAAATTGGAAAGTCTTTGTCTCGACTTCAATGAATTAACAGAACTACCGGATTGGCTTGGCTCAATGACAAGCTTAAAAAAACTAGATTTATCTTTTAATAAAAATCTGAAGCATCTGCCTGAAAGCTTAAAAAATCTTTGCAATCTGGAAGAGTTCAATATAGACGAAACATCAATCGGTAAATTTCCAAAATTTATCCGGGAACTTAAAAAATTAAAAAGTTTATCTATTGGCGGCATTTATACTCAGGCTATCCGGATTTTTAATTTCAGATTTGACGCTTTTTCCAAATCAATAACAGTTCCAAAATGGATCGGTGAACTTTCCGGTCTTGAATGTTTAAGTCTTGGGTATTGGGTTTCTAAAATTCCAAAAAGCATCGGAAATTTAATTAACTTAGAGAAACTCACATTAAAACACAGTTATATAGACACATTACCGGAATCAATTGGAAAACTCTCTTCGCTTAAAGAAATGACACTTGAACATAATTTCTGTCTTTGCAAACTGCCCAAGTCATTTGGCAGCCTTGTTTCACTGGAAAAATTAAATTTATCAGGAGTTGTTTCATTCTTTTATAAGTGGAAAAAACTTCCTGAATCTTTTGGTAATTTAAAATCATTAAAAAAATTGATTATTGATAATCTTTGCGGTCTTAAAACATTGCCTGATTCATTCGGGGAACTTTGTTCTCTTGAACGCCTTTATTGCGATGTTCCCAATCTTTCTGAATCTTTCGGCAATCTGCCGTCACTTTTTGATTTATCAATTACAAGCAGTGAAATTCGCCGCCTCCCTGAATCATTCGGAAATCTAAAAGCGCTTGAAAAATTTGAACTTGTTAATACAGAGATTGAATCTCTCCCTGAATCTTTCGGAAACCTGCCCGCATTAAAAATATTTCACACTTTCCGAGG